>ERZ772979.207-NODE-207-length-47949-cov-4.644674_pt1 | contig 47949 bp, 46 predicted proteins | sample MGYA00511130_ERZ772979 | MGnify/ENA primary metagenome ERZ772979 (study PRJEB29015, sample SAMEA2738103) | human oral metagenome | biome: human oral; feature: human-associated habitat; material: saliva | place: China | collected 2186 ...
TTTACAGCGTGGACTACCAGGGTATCTAATCCTGTTCGCTCCCCACGCTTTCGTCTCTCAGCGTCAATTGTCTGTTAGTCCCCTGCCTTCGCAATCGGTGTTCTGTGTAATATCTAAGCATTTCACCGCTACACTACACATTCCAAGAACTTCACAGATATTCAAGACTACCAGTATCAAAGGCAATTTCTCAGTTAAGCTGAAACCTTTCACCCCTGACTTAATAGCCCGCCTACAGACCCTTTAAACCCAATGATTCCGAATAACGCTCGCATCCTCCGTATTACCGCGGCTGCTGGCACGGAGTTAGCCGATGCTTATTCATATGGTACCGTCATCAACGTACACGTACGCCTTATTCTTCCCATATAAAAGCAGTTTACAACCCATAAGGCATTCTTCCTGCACGCGGCATGGCTGGTTCAGTCTTCCGACCATTGACCAATATTCCTCACTGCTGCCTCCCGTAGGAGTCTGGTCCCTGTCTCAGTACCAGTGTGGGGGATCTCCCTCTCAGGACCCCTACCTATCGTAGCCTTGGGGTGCCGTTACCACTCCAACTAGCTAATAGGACGCATGCCCATCTTTCACCACCGCAGTTTTAATTATCAAATGATGCCATCCAATAATATTATGGGGTATTAATCCAAATTTCTTCGGGCTATCCCCCTGTGAAAGGTAGGTTGCATACGCGTTACGCACCCGTGCGCCGGTTTCTGCCCCCGAAAGGGCTTCTCCCTCGACTTGCATGTGTTAGGCCTGCCGCTAGCGTTCATCCTGAGCCAGGATCAAACTCTTCATCGTTAAATCTTTAAATCTCTTTTGACTCGTATAAAGCCCGCTTAGTCTAAATCTTTCTGTGCTGTATTATCAATATTTCTTAATGAACTTCTCGCTCTTTTAGCGGGTGCAAAGGTATAACCTTTTTTCCACTCTACCAAATATTTTTTAAAAATATTTTTTTAGGCTTCTTGAAAATCACCTCGCCGTTTTTGCGGGTGCAAAGGTACAACCTTTTTTTCATTCCACCAAATATTTTTTAAAATATTTTTTTCTTATGAGTGTCGCTCCCTTATCGAAAGCGGGTGCAAAAGTACAACAAGTTTTTCAATCGACCAAATGTTTTTTGAAATATTTTTTGATTGTTTTTTAATGAGCTGAAAATCAACATAACTAAAAACATTTTCAAATATATAAATGAAAGGGAAAACAACTCATTGGTTAATTAGAGACCAAACTTCTACCCTCTCTTATAGAAGAAAAAGACAAGACTATAAGGGAATATCTGTTGTAAGTAACATTATTATACTTCTACTATACAATAATGGAATGTAATTATTCCCTTAGAAGATTCTGATTCTTCTTTTTTGGAAACAAGTTTCCTATCTTTATCATCAATATCCCATTCTATCTTTCTATCTCCCCATCCTTTAACTTCGTAATCTCCTTGAAGAGAGAATTCAGGACAACTACTTTCTTTAAGAACAAAATTCTCAGGCCATTTCAAAAAACCCTTTATCTTATTGTTCTTCTCCATTTCCATAGTAAATCTATCTGAACTATCTGTAGGTTTTTCCATATACTTATTATCATTAGTTATAAAAATACAAAAACCTCCTACTACTCTATCAAAACTATCTTTTATAAACTCCAACCGTGCTACATCCTTCCAGAAAGAATATCTACCAATATTGCGAGCTCCGTGGTTTTTTAAGATCTCTATTCCCTTAAAATTTTCTTTAAAACGTTGTAGATCTCCTTTTTGCTGTTTTGTCTTATATTTTAGCTCTATTGGATAGAAAAGGTCATCTTTCTCTACTACAATATCTATCCTAATTATACCTTCTAACTTTTCTTTACTTCTTTTTAGAAAAGATAGATCCTTTCCTTTTTTTGTCCACTCTTCTTTTTTTTCTCTGCTTCATCGGAAATTAAAGGAATAGAATACTCTAAAAAGATATTGTCATAATATTCTTTCTTCATCAGAAAAAATGCCAAATTTACTTGAAAATCACGTTCGTTAAAAAATAATTTAGGTGTTTGTTCCAGAAACTCCCTTATATCTTTTTCTATTTTATATAAACAGTTCATTTAAAAAAAGATTAGATTTTTTTATATTCTATATATTATTCCTTTTAATCCCTCTAAGAATTTCTCAAAATAGGTAGTATAGTTTGTACAAGTTTTTTCTTCAGAAAGTGTCCTATTTTCTCTCAATATTATCAAGTTGCTTTCAGGAATTCCTGTGCTTTGAGTAAAGAGTTCTTGCTGGTTTGCTATAGACTTCATAATATCGTTATCAAGTACAGAAAGGGTGGGAGTTATAACAAAGACATCTCTAAGCCCTACCTTAAGTGCATCTGCATATTTTTGGAAATAGACTTTACTTTCTTTTGAAAATATATCTAATTCTTCTTTTTTCCCTTTCCAGTAGTTTTTAGAATTATCTTCTACTATGAATGCGCGTACCCACTCTTTAGCTCTTAATTCTACGACTGCAATTATTTTTTCTTCTTTGCTTTTTTGACTATATAGTAACTCCTGATTATTTAGCTTATTATTTATGGGGTTGCTAGTAATTATAATGTCAGGCGCAAATCCTCCTATATCTTTTCTTAGTTGAATAATCCAATTCTTCTCCTTAATATTGCTTATATGAAAAAATATTCGTGAAAAGTAGAATACTATTTCATCCGCAAAGGGAAACTCCATCATAGCACACTCAAAGAAATCCTTATTGAAGTCCCCTTCTATTTTTTGTGCAGCAAAATATTGTTGATAAACATTTGATAGAATTTTTTCTGTTATAGGTAATCCCTTTACAAAATTTTCTGCTATTTCTCTAGCATCAGCATCTATCATTTTATAAAAATTTATCCTCCCATCATAATAAGGAATAGGCATAGGAGATCTTTTTAGAATTGCCATATGATATGTTTTTTAGTCTTGTTATTATTTATAAATTTCTACTTGATTGTATTACTATTATATTTGGTATTTTTTTGGTTTTTCTCTATTGCTTCTTTTAAATATTTTGTCCGTTCTCCCTGCCTAAGGCCTTTCAAGGGGAGTTCTACATTAGCCAAACTATCTTGTATAGGAGTTATGTAATTTTCTCCCGCTAAGATAATTATTCGATCTTTTTGTAAGTCTGCTATCTCTCTTAATTGTTCTACTATTTTCTCTCCCCAATCTGTTTTGTCCTTCAATAGAACATCATAAAACTCTACTTCTTCATCAAGAGAAAGTAAATAATATTTATCTGAAAGTATATAGATATTTTCAGTAGTAGTAAGTTGTTTAGCATAGGTTAGGCTTTTTTTAAACAAAGGGCTTATATATAAGTCCTCCGCTCTTACTTTTCCTAATACTTTCTTTTTTTCTTTTGCACACGATATAAGTACAATCGTCTTCATGTTATAGAAATTAAAATTTAACCTCACAAAGATACAACTTTTTTTCTATTTTTGCAAGTGTTTTTTTGATAATTTTTTCTATAATATTACAATATATTTAAATTAGAATCCAATCGGCAACCTCATTGAAAAACAAGAGCAGCAGTCATACCCCTCCTTAATCCTTACAGATATTGGTTATTAGTCATCGGTCTATATTCTTGATTTATCTTGGTAGTATCTCAGCGGTGAGTCCTGCTTGGGTGAGCTTGCTACAGCGGGGAAGGAGGTCTTCGTAAGAGCCTTCTTTTACGGGGCATTTGCCGGAGAAGTGAACCAATACCGCACATTGTTCGGCCTGCTCGTAGGTATGGTCACATATTTCTATAAGAAGCTCTATTACATAATCGAAGGTATTGTAGTCATCGTTGTAGAGCATGATTTGGTAGTTATCGGCTTGCTGGGTGAGGAGCTCTTCTTGGCTCTCTTTTTGGGGAGTAGGTTGTGTCTGTGGCATAGCTATTGTTTTTTTCCTTTGTTATTCTTCTTGCTGCTTTTTTTCTTGTCTCCAGCACGGAAGAAAGCACGCTTGGCAGCGCGTTCTTCAGCCTTTTTCTTGGAGGTATCATGTGCCTTAGCAAATACCTTATCATTGATCATTACCTTGGCTTGGAAGTACTTGGTACGTCCCTTATAGGTAGGATCTTCTTCGGAGACAAAAGCAATAGTTTTGTGATACTTTTGAGCCCATTCGACCATGAGAGACTTATAACTGATGACCTTGTTCTCCAGATCGCGCATGCTCAGATTGGTATCTATGAGTATACGATGGATAAATTCGGTAGCTTTGCTATACCCTCTATCCAAGTAGATAGCTCCTACGAGCGCCTCCAACAAGTTCCCCGCAATATTGCCACTGAGCAGGGTACGCTTATCGGTAAGGAGATATTCCCTCAGGCGGAGGTCTTCCCCTATTTGGTTAAGATTTTCACGCCTTACCATACGGGTGCGCATTTTGGTCAGGTCGCCCTCATTCTTATCAGGAGCCTGTAGGAAGACAAAGTGAGCGATGACCGCCCCGAGGATGGCATCGCCAAGGAACTCCAAGCGCTCATAGCTGATATGAGGTTGGGCACTATCGGTACGTACTGTACCGAGGGTAAAAGCCTCTTCGTAGTAATGAATCTCCTTAGGAGGGAAGCCGAGAAGTTGCTCCATCTTATCAAAAAAAATCCCGTCTTTTTTTTTAAAACGGGATAAGAATTTATGAAAGATATTCATCTAATCTATTTTTTTAAATAGCACACATGCATTATGCCCTCCGAAACCAAAAGTATTACTCATAGCCACCTTGACAGTGCGTTGTTGAGCTTTGTTAAAGGTGAAGTTGAGCTTTTGGTCGATGTTCTCATCAGGGTTAGCAAAGTTAATAGTAGGAGGCACTACTTGGTGTTCTATAGCGAGCACCGAAGCGATAGCCTCGATAGCCCCAGCGGCTCCGAGCAAGTGTCCAGTCATGGACTTGGTGGAGTTGAGATTGATCTTATAAGCATGTTCGCCGAAAGCCTCTCTTACGGCCTTAGTTTCGGCTATATCTCCCTGAGGAGTAGAAGTACCATGAAGGTTGATCGCATCGACCTCTTCGAGAGAGACCTTAGCATCGGCAAGGCAGTTAAGCATTACGGCCTTGGCGCCCACTCCTTCAGGATGTGGGGCAGTGAGGTGATAAGCGTCGGCAGAGAGACCTCCTCCGGCGAGTTCACAATATATCTTGGCGCCACGAGCCTTGGCATGTTCGTATTCTTCTAAGATAAGAGCTCCAGCTCCTTCGCCGAGGACAAATCCATCACGAGTGACATCATAAGGGCGGGAAGCTGTTTTATACTCATCATTACGAGTAGAGAGTGCGTGTAGGGCATTGAATCCCCCGATACCAGACTCATTGACAGCTGCTTCAGATCCTCCAGTGACGATAACATCGGCATAGCCCAGGCGGATATAGTTTAGTGCATCAATCAGCGCATTAGCCGAAGAGGCACAAGCAGAGACTGTAGCGAAGTTAGGACCACGGAGCCCATGACGGATAGAGATCATACCAGGAGCGATATCGGCGATCATCTTAGGGATAAAGAAAGGATTGAAGCGAGGAGTACCATCGCCCTTACCAAAGGCAAGCACTTCCTCTTGGAAGGTCATCAGCCCGCCAATACCAGCCCCCCAGATAACTCCGATGCGGTCTTTGTTTTCCTTTTCTAAGTCAAGAGATGAGTTCTTAATAGCTTCATCAGAAGCGACGATCGCCATTTGGGTAAAACGGTCCATCTTGCGCACCTCTTTTTTATCAATAAAATTGGTAGGCTCGAAGCCCTTCACCTCACAGGCGAATTGAGTTTTGAACTTAGAAGCATCGAAATGAGTAATAAGGTTTGCCCCACTCACACCGTTGAGTAGGCCATCCCAATAAGCTTCCAAAGTATTACCAATAGGAGTAATGGCTCCTAATCCGGTTACAACTACACGTCTTGTTTGCATACTAATTGAGGTTTTTCCATTAAAGTTTGTAGTCCCTACATATACCAAACGGGGAGTTGCCTCCCCGTAGAGCATTTTTCAAGCGAGTAATGCTATTGTTTATTATCTTCAATATACTTAATAGCTTGTCCCACGGTTGAGATGTTTTCAGCTTGGTCATCAGGGATCTGAATGTCAAATTCTTTTTCGAATTCCATGATCAATTCCACAGTATCCAAGGAATCAGCTCCCAAATCATTGGTGAAACTTGCCTCAGATACTACTTCGGTTTCATCAACTCCGAGCTTATCCACGATAATAGCTTTTACTCTTGATGCGATGTCTGACATAACTTTAAATTTTAATTTAACTCGTTGCAAAAGTACTAAAGTTTTTTTTATTACACACTACTTTGTTGAAAAAAAAGCATTTTATTCAGTTAAATACTTGTTTATCAGAATTTTAAATTTAATTTTTTAGCTGTTTTAGCTGTAAAAAATTATTAATTCTTTGTGAAAAAACTATGTAGAATCATTTCATTTAAGCGGATAATTCCTTTTTTTGCTTGCAAAGGCATGAAAAATGAAAAAAAATTTATACATTTGCCCATTATTAATTATCGCTTATGAGATTTCTTTTTCTTACCCTTTCCCTACTGAGTTTTGGGAGAGGACACAGTCAAAACTTCACTATAGATGGGAATGTGAGCAGTCCATACGAAGGAAAAATATACCTATGGTATGGAGACAAGGTAGACAGTACCACGGTGGTGAACAAAGAGTTTCGCTTCAGCGGTGAGGTAGGCTACCCTACGAAAGCTTCCCTTTCGGTAAGTCGTAAGTTCAAAGATACAGGTTTTTTTGTCCTGGAGGCGAGCAATCTTTCGGTGGACATAGCCATAGAGAACCGTCACCAAGTATATATCAAGAGTCTCAATGGGAGTCCTTCGCTGACACAAGTAAAGGATTTTTTAGTATATAAGTACAAGAATGCGAGCCTCTCGAACCTTCCAGAGCTACTGGTGGCGCGCCTGGAGACCATCATCAAGCAGAACCCTAAGAGCCAATTTGCCGGCATGCTACTCTCGGAACTTATCACCGATAGAGAGATTCCCTATAAGCAAGCCCAAAGGCTGTATAACCTTTTGGACAAGAAGACCCAAGACAAGGAAGACCTTCAGAAGATGGATGTGCTTCTGGGGGCTATGAGCAGAACCCAAGTAGGCAGCCAACTCCCCGATATTTCCTTTGAAACAGAGAAAGGCACTCCTGAGAAACTCTCTTCTGTGAGAAAGAAATACACCTTGGTACTCTTCACAGCCTCGGACTGCATCCCTTGTGTGGAGAACGACCGCCAGTTCGCCAACCTATATAAGGAATATCACCGCTCTCATGGTTTTACTATCTACTCGGTATACCTCGATGGAGAGCGCAACACTTGGCTGGATCACATCCACCGAGAAGGGGTGCGCTGGACAGCTACCATTGCTCCTAAGAAATTCAAGGACGAGACCCTGAAATCCTTAGGAATCACCGAGATACCATCGAACTTTCTCATAGATGAGAATGGAAAAATCTTGGCTGTGAACATCACTCCGAAGGGAGTACACCGCGGACTCGATCCTGAGGCAGCAGCCTATGTGCCCGTGCCAAAGAAAGACAAGAAAGGTGCCAAGAAGAATCCACCTTTGAAACCAGTGAACAAGAATAAGAACACCAAAAAAAGAAAATAATGATAGATCCTCAGTACATTGGCTATTTTGCCTCTGTATGTATTGTCCTTAGCTTCGTGATGAAGAAGGTACAACACATTCGTCTTATCAACCTTGTAGGTTGCTTATGCTTTGTCATCTATGGGCTTATGAATACACCCCAGCTATGGCCAGTGATTATTCCCAATGCCCTGATATGTATGGTACAGGTATATTACTTATGGATTAAGAAAGAGGCTCAGTGAGCCTCTTTTTTTTCGTTCCAGAAATCAAAATAGTTAAACCACTGAAGGGGATACTTGTGAATCATCTGCTCCATACTGAGAGTAAAAGCCTCCAACAAAGCCTGAGGATCTCGGCTCTTGACCTGCGCCATACGGGCATATAAGTGATAGTGTAAGCCCTTTTCCTTCATCACATAGACAAAAATGACAGGGACTCCCAAGCGAGAAGCAATCAAAAAAGGCCCTGCGGGGAAGAGTGTTTCCTTTCCCAAAAGAGAGGCCGTCAGGTGCTTAGTCCCCTCGAAATAGCGATCGCCCGTAAAACAGATAATTCCATTGTCCTGAAGTGCCTGATGTATCTCAAAAATATGAGACATATCCTCCTTGACAAAGATAAACTTAGGGGTATACTCCTTGAGAGAGACACTCTCAAGATACTCCTTGATGGCTGAGCGTTCCATATCGGTGGTGACCGTATGTATCTGACATTCTACATCTATTTCCCTAAAGAAAGGTTCGGCGACCTCGAAATTGCCTATATGAGCAGAGATGAGTACGCCCCCCTTGTGCAATGCTAAGAGCTTATGCAGCTGCTCCTGACCATCGAACTCATAGGTGAAGCGATGGCGGAGGTTGGAGAAAATAGCGATTTTGTCAATAATTGTTTGCCCAAAGACATAATAATTTCGGTATACTGACACCACGGCTCTAAGCGGGGTATAGCCTAAGCGATGGCGGAAATAACGGTACAGATAGCCATTGGACGTCCACTGAGAGAGAAAATAATAAAGAGCCACAAAGACAAGCAAGAGATACGCTGAGCGTACCCCCAAGTGCTTGATAAGGAATACAAATATCCTATATCCTAAGACATTGCCCTTGGACTTGCCTTGCCATTTGGTTTTGGAGGTCTCTTTACTTTCCATTGATTTTTCGCTCTAAGGTCGCATAGAAGTCATCAAAAGTGACTATAGGTTTGAAATCAGCTTCTACAAGCTTCACGCCAAACTTTTCTTCTATGACCACCACTAAGTCTACATAGTCTAAGCTATCCAAACCGAGGGACTCTCGGAAGTCAGCCGCGGGCTGAATTTTGCTACCCTCGACTTCGAATTCTTCTACTAAAACCTGATTGATTGTTTTAATAATTTCGTCTCTTTCCATTGTATGTATTTTGAGGTGCAAAAATAAGCATTTTTTAGCAGATATGAAAACAAAAACCGCCTTCCTCGTTTTTCTTTCCTCTGAAGGGATACCTCACCGAAGAAAAAAGTACCCTTTTTAGGTGATTTTTATCTCAATTTCTCAGATAAATGCATTTTGAAATATCTGATAATCAATCAACTAAAAAATAATTGATATTTTTTTAAAAAAACTATTGTTAGAATAAAAAAATGTTGTATCTTTGCACCGCAAAACAAAAGCGAGGTCTGGTAGTTCAGCTGGTTAGAATACATGCCTGTCACGCATGGGGTCGCGGGTTCGAGTCCCGTCCAGACCGCTTCATAAGATTTAGTTGTGTTGTTTTGTGTAAATATTTTTACACGGGTTTATAGTAAACCAATGAAAGCTTTCCTTTGTAAGGAGAGCTTTTATTTTTTGTGCTAATTATAAATTGTGAATTAGCAAATTATCCGTACCTTTGTCGCCCGAATCATTACGATGACAATGAAGAGTAAAGAAATACTTATAAAAGGAGCCAAACTACATAACCTTAAAGATATAACGGTAGGTATCCCTCGCAACCAATTGGTAGTAATAACAGGGCTATCGGGGTCTGGCAAATCGAGCTTAGCTTTTGATACCCTCTACGCTGAAGGGCAACGCCGCTATGTAGAAAGCCTATCATCATACGCACGTCAGTTTTTAGGACGGCTTGACAAACCTAAAGTAGATAATATCATCGGGATTGCGCCCGCTATCGCTATTGAGCAAAAAGTCAATACTTCTAACCCACGCTCTACAGTAGGTACTTCAACAGAAATATACGACTATCTAAAATTGCTCTTTGCCCGTATCGGCAAGACCTACTCCCCTATCTCGGGCAACGAAGTAAAAAAACACACTGTAACCGATGTGGTAGAGGCTGCCCTTGCCTACCCTGACGGCACTAAGCTGCTGCTATTAGCCCCTATTAGTATCCCTAAAGACCGCACTGTAGAACAAGTACTAAAATTGCTACTACAGCAGGGCTATGCGCGCATATTGCACCAAGGAGAAGTGATACGATTAGAGGAAGACAATCTACCTAAGAAATTAGGCAAATTTCAGTTAGTAGTCGACCGGATAGTGGTGCAGCACAACGAGGATTTTCAGCACCGATTGGCAGATGCTGTAGAAACCGCTTTCTTTGAAGGAAAAGGCGAATGTATGCTACAAGAAGTGGAATCGGAAGTTCTAAAGCACTTCAGCAACCGCTTTGAGATGGACGGCATCACTTTCTTAGAACCGAATGTGCATCTTTTTAGTTTTAACAACCCTTACGGGGCTTGTCCCGAATGCGATGGCTATGGTGATACGATAGGGCTCGACGAAGACCTTATCGTACCCAACACAGGGCTATCGGTATACGAAAACGCCATCTACCCTTGGCGTGGTGAAACAATGAGTTGGTTTCGCGACCAGTTGGTAAACAACGCCTATAAATTCGACTTCCCGATACACAAACCTTGGTATGAACTGAGTGCCGAACAACGACAATTAGTATGGGACGGCAATAAATACTTCACAGGGCTGACAGGCTTTTTTAAAGAATTAGAAGAAAAGAGCTACAAGATACAAAATCGAGTATTATTAGCGCGCTATCGCGGAAAAACACGTTGCCACAGCTGCCACGGCAGACGACTTCGGAAGGAGGCTAACTACGTGAAAATACAAGGAAAAAGCATCTCGGATTTGGTAGAAATTTCTATAGAAAAGCTACAAGCGTTTTTTAGAGAATTAACCCTTTCGCCCTACGAGCAAGAAGTAGCTAAACGGCTGCTGATAGAAATCAACAGCAGGCTACAGTTCTTAAGCGATGTAGGTTTGGGTTACCTAACGCTAAACCGCAAATCGAACACGTTATCGGGAGGCGAGAGTCAGCGCATTAACTTAGCAACCTCATTGGGCAGTAGTTTGGTCGGCTCAATGTACATACTCGACGAACCGAGTATAGGGCTACACCCACGCGACACTCATAGGCTTATAAAAGTGCTGAAATCGCTACGCGACTTAGGCAATACGGTGATAGTAGTAGAACACGATGCGGACATAATGAAAGCCGCTGACTACATTATAGACATAGGGCCTGAAGCCGGTACCCACGGAGGGGAAGTAGTAGCTGCTGGCACTTATGAACAACTGCTAAAAGCTGATACTCTAACAGGAAAATACCTCAGCGGACGCTTAAGCATTGAACCGCCTAAGAAAAGGCGCACCTCGCCCCACTACATCAGTTTAATCGGTTGTCGCGAGAACAACTTGAAGAATATAGATGTGACTTTTCCGCTGGATATGCTGACCGTAGTAACAGGGGTATCGGGTAGTGGCAAATCGACCTTGATAAAGAAGTTGCTCTATCCGGCTATGCAAAAAGAACTAAATGCCAGCAACGAAAAGATAGGGCAATTCACCCGCATAGAAGGCAAATACAAGCAGCTGCAAAGCGTAGAGTTCGTAGACCAAAACCCTATAGGCAAATCGAGTCGCTCTAACCCTATCACCTACCTAAAAGTATATGACGACATTCGCAACCTCTACGCTAACCAAAAATTGGCTAAGATGCGTAACTTTTCGGCTAAGCATTTTTCTTTCAACGTAGATGGAGGACGCTGCGAAGTGTGCAAAGGCGAAGGAGAGGTGACCATAGAAATGCAGTTTATGGCAGATGTGCACCTGACTTGCGAAGCCTGTGGCGGTAAGCGTTTCAAAAAAGAAGTGTTAGAAATAACTTACGAAGGGAAAAACATAGATGACCTGCTGAACACTACTATTGACGATGCAGTGGCTTTCTTTGCCGCTCATAAGCAAACAAAAATAGCAGAAAAACTCAAACCTCTACAAGATGTAGGCTTGGGGTACGTTACTTTAGGGCAATCATCTTCTACCTTATCGGGTGGGGAAGCGCAACGCATTAAATTAGCCTCGTTTTTATCAAAATCGGAGAGCAAAGAAAAGGTGCTTTTTATCTTTGACGAACCTACTACAGGCTTGCATTTTCACGATATACGCAAGCTCTTAGACTCGCTACAAGCACTAATAGAAAAAGGGCATTCGGTGATAGTAATTGAGCACAACTTAGAGATGATAAAATGTGCCGACTACGTAATAGATTTGGGCTTAGAAGGAGGCGAAAAAGGAGGTTCTATAATAGCAAAAGGCACCCCCGAAGAGATAGCCAAATGCAAAGAAAGCTATACAGGTAGCGCCTTAGCTAATGACAAATGACAAATGTTTGTTGCTAATTGACAATTATTTTGTACTTTTGCCGCGAGAATGAATATTATCTAAATTTTTAGAATGATGAATACCATAACAAAAACTAACTTTAAATTTCCCAAACAAAAATCAGTATACAGAGGGAAAGTACGCGATGTGTATCAGCTGAAAGATGATACCCTCATAATGATTGCTACCGACCGTATTTCAGCTTTTGACGTTATCCTTCCTAAAGGGATACCCTACAAAGGACAAATACTCAACCAAATGGCTGTACGCTTCTTAGAGCAAACTGAAGATATAGTACCCAACTGGCTAACTGCCTCGCCCGACCCTAACGTATCTATTGGGCAAGTATGCGAACCGCTAAAAGTGGAAATGGTAATACGTGGCTACTTGGCCGGACACGCTGCTCGTCTGTACAAAAACGGCAAGCGTATGCTATCGGGGGTAGCACTACCTGAAGGATTGAGAGAGTTTGATATTTTCCCTCAGCATCCTATCATCACCCCTGCTACTAAGGCAGAACAAGGGCTACACGATGAAGATATATCGCGCGAGGAGATTATCAGAAGAGGTATCGTAAGTGAAGAAGACTATCGCCTAATGGAGAAATACACTTATGCTCTTTTTGCTCGTGGTAGCGAAATAGCCTCAAAACACGGACTTATATTAGTAGATACTAAATACGAATTTGGCAAGACACGCGATGGTGAAATAGTGCTTATAGACGAAATTCACACTCCGGATTCTTCTCGCTACTTCTACAAAGAAGGATATGACGAACGCCAAGAAAAAGGAGAACCCCAAATACAACTATCAAAAGAATTTGTACGCCAATGGCTTATCTCGCAAGGCTTCCAAGGTGAAAAAGGACAAAAAGTGCCTGAAATGACTGATGCTTATGTGCAATCGGTTTCAGACCGCTATATAGAGCTCTACGAGAACATAATGGGTGAGAAGTTTATACCTGGTGATACTTCTGATATAGAAGGGCGTATCTATGAAAATGTAGAGAAATATTTGAAGAGTTAAAAAAATCACTAAAAAATGAATACACTTACCATTGACATATTAGACCCTAGTGCAGAAACAGCTCTAAATGAATTGGCAAGTAGAAACTTAATAGCCGTAAGAGAGCAAAAAGGGTTTTCGGCTATTCTTGAAAAATTTCGGAAACAAGCTAATAATGCCCCTTCATTAGAGGAAATTACTGAGGAAGTAGAAGCGGTAAGAAGAAAACGCTATGAAAAAGCCGTATAAAAAAGTTATTATAGATACTAATCTATGGATTCACTTTCTTATAAGCAAAGATTTTTCAGCTTTCGATCGCCTTTTAAATGAAGAAGTTGTTTTAGTTTTTAGCAAAGAACTTTTAGAAGAGTTTCTAGAGGTAGCACAACGCCCTAAGTTTCAAAGATTTTTTAGTTTGCAAAGTGTATATGACCTTTTAGAAATTATTCAAAGAAAAGCTATTTTTGTAGAAGTAATTAGCGAGGTTGCAGTTTGTAGAGATTATAAAGATAATTTTTTGCTTGCTCTTGCCAAAGATGCTAAAGCCGATTTTATTCTCACAGGAGATAACGATTTATTAGTTTTAAACCCTTTTGAAGAAACAAGTATCATTACTATAAATACTTTTTTGAGTATTTATGGATAATCATTAGTATTAAGGGGTTACAAATTTATAGGGTACAATTTTGAATCACGATATATACATATCATTAGGGAGCAATCTGGGGAACCGGAAAGCATACTTGCAGCAGGCTATTGAAGGAATTGCTATGCGGGTGGGTACTATCGTTGATATTGCCCCTATTTACGAAACACCTTCGTGGGGTTTTGCAGGCGAGGCATTCCTAAATACTTGTTTATTGTGTAAGTCCTTTCTATCGCCAGAGGAAGTATTATCGCAATTACTACAGATAGAACACGAGTTAGGAAGAGAGCGCGTACCCAACCAAAAGGGGTATCAATCGCGCACTATTGACCTTGATATATTGTTTTATGATGATGAAGTTATCAATAGTGAACTACTGACAATACCACACCCTCTGCTACACCGACGCAAGTTCGTACTGCGCCCCTTAGCAGCCCTCGATGAACAGAAAGTACACCCTATACTACAGAAAACAATAGGCGAACTGCTACGCACTACCGATGACCCATCGCCTGTGCAACGCCTATCTGACCAACTGACATTCCCTGCACAGAAATCACCTTTTCTGAACTATAAATACATAGCTATAGAAGGGAATATAGGCTCTGGGAAGACTACATTGGCAACTAAGATAGCTGAAGACTTTAATGCAAAACTCATCTTAGAGCAGTTTTCTGACAATCCTTTCTTGCCTAAATTCTACGAAAATCCTAAACAATACGGTTTTACCTTAGAGATGTCGTTCTTAACAGAGCGCTACCAACAGATGCGAGAGCAACTTGCCCAAATGGACTTGTTTAAGGAGTTTGTAGTATCAGATTACGATATTTTTAAATCGCTTATTTTTTCTAAAGTTACCCTTAGCGAAGATGAGTTTGTACTATACCGAAAGCTCTTCTACCTACTCTACAACCAAATTATCAAGCCTGATTTGTACGTATTCTTATACCAGAATACTGACCGCCTGATTGAGAACATCAAAAAGCGCGGGAGAGCGTATGAACAGAATATATCGCCTGATTATCTGAAGAAAATACATTACGGATATTTAGATTTCATACAGAAGAATACCGCTATCAACTCACTCATTATCGATGTTACTGACCTCGATTTTGTAAAGCATTATAACCATTATGAACTTATCATAGAGAAGATAAGAGAGTGTAATTAATTTTATAAAAACATAAGAAAATGTCAGCTGTTAGAAAAGAATACAAACGCGTAACTACCAAATCGGTAGTAGAAATGAAAGCCAATGGCGAGAAGATATCAATGCTTACTGCCTACGATTATACTTTTGCTAAATTATTAGACAGTGCAGGTATTGATGTGCTATTAGTAGGTGACTCTGCCAGCAACGTAATGGCAGGACACGAAACTACCCTACCCATCACCTTAGACCAGATGATTTATCACGCTTCTTCTGTGATAAGAGGCGTTACGCGTGCTCTGGTAGTAGTAGATTTGCCTTTTGGTACTTATCAGTCTGACCCTAAGAAAGCATTGCGTTCAGCTACTCGCATAATGAAAGAAAGTGGAGCTCACGCTATCAAATTAGAAGGGGGTAAAGAGGAAGCAGAGAGCATCAGACGAATAGTAAATGCTGGCATACCCGTAATGGGACACTTAGGACTCACTCCGCAATCCATACACCAATTTGGTGGTTTTGGTCTGCGCGCAAAAGAAGAAGCTGAAGCTCAAAAACTAAAAGAAGATGCCAAGTTATTAGAACAGTTAGGTTGTTTTGCAATAGTATTAGAGAAAATACCCGCTGCTTTGGCTGAAGAGGTAGCTAAGAGTGTACGAATACCTATCATAGGTATTGGGGCTGGCAATGGTGTTGATGGACAAGTATTAGTAATGCACGATATGCTGGGAATGAGCAATGAGTTTCACCCTAAATTCTTGCGCAAATATGCTAACCTACAAGAAGTTATCAACGAAGCAGTAACCCACTATATAGCCGATGTTAAAAGCGTTGACTTTCCTAATGAAAACGAAAGTTATTAGAATGCAGAAAAATGTTTAGACATCAAGGGAAAAGTCGGACTGCCAAACATAATTTACAAATAGCCGTAGTGCTCTCATTCGTTGCAGGAATGGTGAACGTTACCGGCTTTTTGTTTATGGGTAAACTCACCACCAATGTTACTGGGCATTTTGCTTACTTCATATACGATGTATCTGTAGCCGAGTTTTGGAAAGGGCTTATCTACTTCCTTTATATCTTTGCTTTCTTAGCGGGTTCTTTCTGCTCTGGACTACTGATAGAGTACGCTAATTATCACCGAAAACACAATAAATACCTCGCCCCTACCCTATTAGAATGCTTTTTGTTATTATCGGTATGGGGGTTAAATACTTTCTCAACAGGTGGTATACCCCAAAATATAACTGCTTGTATGCTACTCTTCGCTATGGGGTTGCAAAATGCCTTCGTTACCAAAATATCTAATTCGGTAGTGCGTACCACTCACCTAACAGGACTCTTCACCGACCTTGGTATCGAACTATCGCAACTGCTTTACCTTCACAAAAATCACTATGAGACATATTTGATAGAACTACGCAACCGCATACGGCTGCGACTATTTATCATTACCTTTTTCTTCTTAGGAGGCTTCTGCGCAGGCTATTTCTACATAGCCCAACAATGGCAACTCTATACTTTACTACTCTCTGTTGCTATCTTATTATTAGGACTCTTCTATGACGGAATGCGCTTCTTTTACTTTAGAAATAAACGACATTATGAAACTTATCACAAACGCCGAAAACGTAGACGTGCTATACGAAGACAATCACGTAATAGGTATAAACAAGCGCGTGGGTGACATCGTGCAGGGCGACAAAACCGGCGATGTCCCTCTTAGCGAACACCTAAAGGCTTATCTGAAAAAGAAATACAACAAACCTGGCGAAGCATACCTTGGCGTAGTACATCGGTTAGATCGTCCTACCACTGGGGTAGTTCTTTTTGCTAAAACCTCCAAAGCCCTCAGTAGGCTAAATACTATGTTCGCCGATAAAGCACAGGTACAAAAAACCTATTGGGCATTAGTTGATGCAATGCCCCCTGCTACAGAGGGCACTCTTACCCACTGGTTAGTGCGCAATGAAAAACAAAACAAATCAGTAGCGCATAATAAAGAAGTGCAGCACAGCAAAAAAGCAGTACTGCACTATAAATTATTGAAGTCTTTTGACCATTATCACCTATTAGAAATAGACCTTATCACAGGTAGGCATCACCAGATAAGAGCGCAATTAGCCGCTATAGGATTGCACATAAAAGGCGACCTAAAATACGGTGCTAAACGCTCTAACCCCGACGGGGGCATCTGTTTGCACGCCTATAAGCTCACTTTTGAGCACCCCGTGAAGAAAGAAGTCATTACTATTGAAGCTGCCCCTAATTGGCAATTAGGCAAATAGCTGATTAGCGATACATCGCTTCTATCTCACGACTATAATTAGCATAAATCACCTTGCGGCGAAGCTTAAGCGTAGGAGTAATCTCATTGCGCTCAATAGAAAAAGCAGTAGGCAGCAGGGTGAATTTTTTTATCTGCTCATAATCAGGTAAATCACTTTGGAACTTCTGCAACTGCTTGCCTATATATTCTATTACCTGACTGTGCTTAATGAGGTCTGCTGTGTTTTTATACTTGATATTGAGGTCTTTGAATGCCTGAGTAAGCATCTCATAATTAGGCACTATCAAAGCTGATACAAACTTCTTACCATCGGCTATCACCGCTATTTGTTCAATAAGATTATACTTGCCCACCTTACCTTCTATCAGCTGAGGAGCTATGTATTTTCCGTTAGAAGTCTTCATCAACTCTTTAATGCGCTCAGTGATGAAAAGATTATTATTCTCGTCTATTTTACCTGCATCACCCGTACGCAAAAAGCCATCAGGAGTAAAAGCCTTAGCCGTTTCTTCAGGGTTCTTATAATACCCCTTCATCACCATACCTCCTTTTACTAATATCTCATTATCCTCGCCTATGCGCACTTGCACATTGGGCATTAGTGTACCTACTGACTGTAAATTGAAACGATTATCACCCCAGCAAGATACAGTAGCCGTAGTTTCGGTCATTCCGTAGCCCAATTTCACATTGATGCCTATCGATTGGAAAAAACGCCCTATACTCGGCTCAAGATTAGCACCTCCGCAAGGCATAAACTTAATACGCCCGCCCAAAACCGCTTTCAGCTTGGTATAGACCATTTTATCAAAAAAGTTATACGCCTTTTTCAATAAAAATGAAGGCTTGCGATTTTGCTCTTTAAGGGTTAATACCCTGCGACCTGTTTTAACAGCCAATTTGAAAAGCATTCTCTTTCCAAATGAAGCCGCATCGGCCTTATCGTGCACGGTAGCGAATATTTTCTCATAAAAACGCGGCACAGCACACATCAGCGTAGGACGTACCTCAGCAAGAGCTTCGCGCACCAAATTAGTATCTTCTAAATAATAAACCACAATCGCTTTGTAAAGACAGAAGAACGTCCAAGCGCGCTCATATACGTGCGTTAGCGGTAAGAACGACAGCGAAGAATCGGTGTCATCTACCTCAAGCCTTTGCGAGTGACCGAGCATCTGATAAGCCAGATTTTCGTAAGTAAGCATCACCCCCTTAGGCTCGCCCGTAGTACCCGAAGTGTAAATAACCGTAAAAAGCTCAGATAAATCTCTGCTATCAATGCGCTGTTGTAACTCCTCATCTAACGCATCATTATTGACAAACGCCAAAAAGTCCGTCCAGTGGATAGAATATTTTTGTTCTTTTAGCGGTATATGGTCATCAAAAAGGATTATTTTCTGTAGCGAAGGGCATTGGTCGGCTACTTCTAAAGCCTTGAGATATTGTTTTTCATCTCCTACAAAGAGGAATTTTATCTCAGCGTGATTCATCACGTAGAGGGCTTGTTCAGCAGTGTTAGAAGTGTAGATAGGTACGGTTACGGCGCGTATTTGCAAACACGCAAGGTCGGTAAGTGTCCATTGGGGGGTATTCTGAGAGAGGATACCCACCGTTTGCTGTGGGGCAACCCCTTGCTGTAGCAATGCCTTAGAAAGCTGAGTAGTGATGGCGCCCAATTTTTCCCAAGAAATCGGTTGCCAATGAGCGTCAATTTTCCTCATAAGAGCCTCTTTCTTAGGGTACTTCTGAATGTTCTCACGAAAGAGAGAAACATAATGGTAGGCTGTTAAATCCATTTGTTAGTGAATTAATTAGTGGGGCAAAGGTAAGAATAATTTATCAATTAGCAAATTATTTAGTTTAATAGCAGGGGCTGGAGTTCGCTTATCCTTCGCTTATCCTTCGTCACATACTCGGCTGTGCCAGCTCGCCGACTTTCCTTCGCTCATCCTAAAGGGTACGTATATCAAAAGTAAAAGGAAGATAGGTATAAAAGATTTTTCTTCTTCTTTTATTTGTTTTCTAAAAATTATTTATTACTTTTGTACTCTGAAATCGAAAGCGAACATTCCGCTTCAATCAAGAAACCTATGCGCATAGATAAAGATTTAGATACCTTAATCGACAAAGTAGATAACGTAGTAGATAGACAATACGACTTTATCAAAGAAGTAAAAGGCATCAAAGAAACTATATGGAAAATGAAAGCTGAAATGGCTACAATGCCTACTGCTTCAGAAACCGTAGTTGAACCTACTGTTGAAGAGGCTGCTGCTGAACAACCTATTGTTGAGGAAGTTGCTGCTGAACCTATTGTTGAGGAAGTTACTGCTGAACAACCTATTGTTGAAGAGGTTACTGCTGAACCTATAGTTGAAGAAGAAGTTGCTGCTGAAGCTATTGCTGAAGAAGTTACTGAGTCTATTACTGAGGAAGTAGAATCTGTAGCCGAGCCTATAGCTGAAGAGGCGCAGACCCCTGCTACTCCTGTTGCTGAAGCTGCTCCTGCCGCTTCTTTTTTTACAAAAAAGGAAAAAGAGCCTGTGTTTGAAAAATCATTCGATGACCTATTAGGAAAGAATAAAAACCGAGATTGGGAGCGCTTTATCGGAGAGAATTTATTTAGCAAAATAGGGATTGGTATTATCCTAATTGGGGTATTTATCGGGGTGAAATATTCTATCGACCACAACCTTATCAGCCCAGCTATGCGCTTAGTTTTGGGTTACCTAACGGGGGTTGCTCTATTTGTAACCGGAGCCATGCTCAAGAAGAAATACGAGAATTTTAGCGCTGTGTTAGTCAGCGGTGCTATGGCTATTTTCTATTTCGTTACCTTTATAGCGTATTCAGTCTTCGACTTTTTCCCGCAGTCGCTCACCTTTATACTGATGTTCCTCTTTACCGCCTTTACGGTATTGGCATCGCTCAGCTATAATCAGGTGGTGATAGCCCTTATTGGCTTAGTGGGCAGCTATGCTGTGCCTTTCTTGCTGAGCAATAACTCTGGACGGGTAGATATTCTCTTTGCTTACACAGCTATCATCAATATAGGGGTGCTGGTGCTATCGTTCTACAAACGGTGGAACTCCTTGCTCATTTCCGCATTCTTATTCACGTGGGTATTACTGCTTTCTACCTGGGAAATAGCTTATAACGAAGTGTATTTCAGTGTATTCCTAACCTTTAATTTTGTTACTTTTGCTACTTTCTACCTCTCGTTTATAGCGCAGAAGCTGCACCAAGAGCCTGAACTTAGCACTGTTGATGTGGCGCTATTCCTTATCAACAGCTTAGCGTTCTATGGCGTAGGGGCTTGGGTCATCAACAACCATTACCACGACAATACGTGGGTAGCTCTTTTCACCTTGTGCAATGCGTTGTTGCACTTTGGCGTAGCGGCTTATTTCCATCTGAAAAAAGTACCTTCTACGCAACTGAAATATTTGGTGTTAGTATCAGCGCTTTCGTTCGCCACCTTAGTAATCCCTATACAATTTAAAGGTTCGTGGATTACGCTATTCTGGAGTGCTGAAGCGGCTCTATTATTCTGGTTAGGGCGCACCAAAGCCTTGGCAGTGTATGAGCGCATCAGCTACGGGGTACTGGTGTTGGCTACCGGAATCCTATTAATAGACTGGTATAAAGGTTCTTACAACATCTACCTACTCTCTACTGCCGATTACGTTACTCCGTTTGCCAATTCATTATTTGTAAACGCCCTATTGTATGCTGCTGCCACTACTTTTATGGCTTATATACATCAGAAAGTGAAAGGCGGAGGGGAGTATACCGATTCGATTACTTTATTTTTGAATATATTCTCAGTAGGTTCGCTGTTTTATACCTTCTTCCGCGAAATTATCGTGTTATGCGATATGCGCATTTTGCAATACCCTAATGCGTTAGACAATGCTATGCTAATGGAAGATTTATCGCTGTTCAAAAATATCTGGCTACTTATCTACAGCTTGCTATTTGCATCGGGCTACAGTATGCTGAACCTCAAATATAACAAACAAAAAACGCTGGCTGAAGTACAAATGGGCATCAATTTTATTCTGGGGGCCTTATTTATGACCTTAGGCTTATACTACTTTAGCGAGTTGCGCGAACGTTATATAAGCGAGGCGGCTAGAGGTTATCAGCTTTCGTTGTGGTTCTTAAACATCAGATATTTAGGAATAATAGCATTTGCTGCTTTGTGTTATACTATCTGGCAATTGCAAAAGTTCCTCAACTTATCGGCAAAATCTAAGCTAAAATTAGAGTTATTGCTACACTTAGTAGCCTTATGGGTAAGCAGCAGCGAGCTATTGCATTGGACAGAATTGTATGAATCGAGCTCTAACTACAAATTAGGACTTACCATACTATGGGGAGCCTATGCGGTACTATTGTTAGTATTAGGGCTTTTCAAAAAGAAGAAATACCTACGTGTTTCGGGTATTGTACTTATCAGTTTTAGTGTGTTGAAATTATTTTTCTACGACATTACCCACTTAGATACGCTGCGCAAAACGATAGTATTCGTATCATTGGGGGTATTGATGCTAATAGCTTCTTTCTTGTACAACAAGTACACCAAAGAAATTGATGAGGATAAAGAAGAAAAAACAGAGGAAAAACCTGAAGAAGAGCCCTCTGTAGAAGAGAAATCAAACAACTGATAATCAACTTTATAAAAGAAGAAAAAAGTCAGTATTAAAACTTTTATGAAAAGTTTATGATAAAAAAGTATGGCTTTTTTAATAAAAAGATTTATCTTTGTGCGATAATAACCAAAATAAAATTTTGCAATGATTAGAGATTATAGAGACATTGAGCTCACCGTAGAACGCCCTACCCCTATTGATAAAGAAGTGGTATGGGATAAATCAAAAGTAATTATCAGCGAAACCGATGTTTATGGGCGCATTACTAACGTAAATGACGTATTTTGCACCGTTTGTGGTTATACAGCTGCTGAAATGATTGGGCAGCCTCACAGCATTATCCGTCACCCTGATATGCCTAAAATCACTTTTAAACTCCTTTGGGATAACCTTAAATTAGGGAATAACTTTGCTGGGGTAGTGAAAAACTTGGCTAAATCAGGAGAGTATTATTGGGTAATCACCGACTTTGAAATGCGTCGCGACAGTGCAGGCAACATTACTCACTACATCGCTCGCCGTAAGTCAGTGCCTAAAGGAGTAATTGATAATTACGTAGCTCCTCTTTACCAAACCCTCGTAAAACTTGAAAAAGTAGGAGGTATGGACTTAAGTGCTCGTTTCTTTAAAAACTATTTGGATAAACAAGGTAAAGACTACATCGACTTTATCATTGATGTGATGAACGAAAACCGCGAAGATGTGGCCTTCCAAGATATACCTATGGCTCCAATGGATTCTAACAAAGTAATATCAGATGACATCGTAACGGTAAGCGATGCTATGAACGAAAAACGCAAGAGTTTCTTTGGCAGATTGTTTTCATAATCAGGCGATGGAACTATAAAATAATAATCATTAAAAAAAGTAAACAGTATGTCAGATTTTACAAATCCTATCCCTACTATTGAAAGACCTACCCCTATTGACCGCGAAGTACAATGGGACAAGACCAAAACCCTTATTAGCGAAACAGACGTAAAAGGTACTATTACCAATGTAAACGATGTATTCTGCGCTGTAGCTCACTACTCTGCAAGCGAACTTATCGGGCAGCCTCATAACCTTATACGCCACCCCGATATGCCTAAACTTATCTTCAAACTCCTTTGGGATAACTTAAAAGTAGGCAATAACTTCGTAGGTGTGATTAAAAACTTAGCTAAAACAGGTGAATACTACTGGGTAGTAACCGACTTCGAAATGCGCCGCGATGCTATGGGCAACATTACTCACTACATCGGCAGACGTAAATCTGTACCTGAAGCTGCTATCAATAACTATTTGGCTCCTTTCTACGAATCTCTTTTGAAAATGGAGAAAATAGGAGGCGTTGAGCTTAGTAGCCGCTTCTTCAAAAACTATTTGACAAAACAAGGTAAAGACTATATCGACTTTGTGATTAGCATTATGTCTGAGAACCAAAATGCTTTCACAGCAGAAACTGTTAATTCTATTGATAATAACAATGTAAGCGTTTCTGACAATATCTACCAAGTAGATCACTCAATGAACGAAAAACGTAAAAACTTCTTTGAGCGTCTATTCTCATAAAGTTTAATGTTCTTATTTCATAGTTTAAAATCCCTGTATATCTGAATATGCAGGGATTTTTACTCAATAATACTTTGCCTATTATATGTTTCTTTTCATCGATTTTACTTTTCACCCTATTATAGAGCTTGTGCTGCCCAACGCTTATATTGCCGAACAGCGCAATGGCTACTGCGTATTTTACAAAAAAGCTTCTGATGAAGTATTGCGCAGTTTGCCCAATTGGGAGCTCTCCTCGGCTGAAAAGGAAGCGCTTTCAATTATTAACAGCCTACAACCTAACGAATTATACCAAAAATACCTGAAAAAAGGTGATTCTTTCTCTAAAATATACCAAAACGCACAAACTAAGAAGCATATTCAGGAGCAAATAGAGGATAAAACAGATAAACTACTGACGCTTATCTGTAAGAATGAACTTTTTATCACCACCAATTACACGCATAAAGACGAATTAGTAAAGAAACAAGTCCTCACTACCACTCAGGTACTCGAACCTATATTAGAATTGAAAAAAACAGAGGAGGGCATACGCTACCGACTGCTATTAGATGATGGCAAGCAAACCTTATTGCCCTGCCAGAGCCATATAGAGTTTCTGAACAACCATCACGCTTGGGTTATCTTAAACAAGAAAGTGGTGAGAATAGCCCATATTAAAACATCGCACCTTACCCCTTTCTTAAACAAAGAGACAACTATTATACCTGAGAGAAGTTTCCCTGAGTATTTCGAGAAATTCCTTAAGAAAATACTTCGCAATGCAAAAGTATTGCCCATAGGCTTTGACATCATCGAAAGGAATGAACTGACTGATACCGCTATAGAAATCTTTTTCGACTTTTTTGCTAATCATTATAAAATACACCTACTATTCCACTATAATGACTATGCTTTTAGCAGTCATCAGCATAAAACTATACAATCTGACCTGCAAATAGATGATAATAACCGTATTTTTATCTATAATTACCGAAGAAATACTACTGAAGAAGCTAAAAAATACGCTATTTTAGAGCAAATGGGCTTTACTAACCAATCAGGTACTTTCTTTTTAGAGAGTACAGACCCTTTTGCTTCGTATTTTCATCTATTGCACCACCGCGAAGCCCTAACTGCAGCAGGTTTTAGCCTTCTCCCTTTCGTAATAGACGGCGGTAAAGAGGTAACTATAGCCCCTCCTGAACTGATTTTCAACCACACACATACCGAAAATGACTGGTTTGACTTATCCATAAAAGTAAAACAAGGCGATTCTTTATTCGATTTTAAAGATTTAATCAAAAATATCAAAGAAAATAACCCTATATACCCACTTCCCAACGGTAAAATATTCATTATACCCCAAGAATGGTTCAGCAAATTTCAATCTATCGCCAAATATGCTAAGGTACAAAAAGAAAAACTACAGCTTGCTAAGAGTAATTACGCTTTATTAGAGGTTATACCCGAAATAAAACCACAGTCGTTAGTAGAAAAAGTGAGTTACACCCCTTCTGATAAGCTAAAAGCAACGCTACGACCCTACCAAATAGAGGGAGTTGAGTGGTTACTACAGCACTATCACAACGGGGTAGGCGCTTGCTTGGCTGATGATATGGGGCTCGGGAAAACCCTACAGACGATAGCTCTGTTGGTAAATATACACGATAGCCTACCCGAAAAATCTATTGACAGCAGCGACCTGTTTTCGGGAGTAGAGGTGCAAAAAGAAGCCTTAAAAGTACTCGTTATCTTGCCTTCATCGCTTATTTTCAACTGGTATGACGAAGCTAAGCGCTTTGCCCCTCACCTAAAGTGTACTCAATATGTTGGCACGGGCATAGAGCGCAAGCGAAAAGTAAGGCGGCTGACTAATTACGACCTCGTTTTTACCAGTTACCCCATCGTAGAGCGCGACATCAAAGAGCTACAGCAGCTCGATTTTCGCTATATTATCCTCGATGAAAGTCAGCGTATAAAGAACAAAAACTCTAAGACTTTTAAGGCTATTAACAGTCTGAAAGCCCCCCATCGCATAGCACTGAGTGGTACACCTATAGAAAATTCCCTCAGCGATTTATGGTCGCAGATGCAGTTTATCAACCCCAATATACTGAAGAGTTACCCTTCTTTTCACAAAAACTATGAGATAGAAATCAGCAAGAAGAAAAACCTTCAGGCATTAGAAGAGCTCAAAACTATCATTAGTCCTTTCCTCCTCAGGCGTACCAAAGAACAGGTACTCGATGATTTGCCCGAAATGGAAGCCCAAATAATCTATTGCCCTCTTACCGAAGAACAGGCTAAGTGGTACGAGAGCGAAAAATCAAAAGTGCGCAACCAATTGCTACAGATTGCAGCGCCTATCACAGAGTTTAACGCGCTGAATATGCTTACCAAACTCCGACAAATCAGCAATCACCCTATGCTGGCTGATAAAGACAGCCTTATTCCTTCAGGAAAATACGAAGAGGTCGTGAATTGTATGCAAGAATTGGTACAAGCATCGCACAAAGCTCTTATTTTTAGCAGTTTTGTGTCTCACTTAAGCATTTATGAGCAATGGTGTAAAGAAAACGGAGTGAAATACGCTAAACTTACCGGTAGTACCCCTACTGCCGAACGCAAAAATGAAGTTGAGGCTTTTCAGCAAAACCCAGAGGTTACGTTCTTTTTTATATCACTTAAGGCAGGCGAGGTAGGGCTCAATCTTACTCAGGCGTCATACGTGCTGTTGTTAGACCCTTGGTGGAATCCGTTTTCTGAAAAACAAGCCATTGCAAGGGCGCACCGCTTAGGACAGAAAAACAAAGTAAACGTAGTGCGCTTCGTCAGCAAAGATACCGTTGAAGAGAAAATCATTCGGCTGCAAAAAGCCAAAACTGACCTTGCTGACGATATCATAGGCGAACAGAATTTTATCAAAGAAATTATTTCGAATATGAATACTCTTTTGGAATAAATTTTGCAACTTGTTACTTGCTAATTATTATTTATTTATTATCTTTGCAGATTATGAAGCTAAAGTTATTTCGATTACCTCAAAACAAACGTTTTAATTATACCCCTCGCTATTATGAGGGGAAAGAAGAAGGCAACGCTTTCGAGATGGGGTCGCGCATTCGCAAAGACCGCGAAACCGTTTCTAACCATTTTACTGAGCAATGGCGCAGTATCCGCAGCGAAAGTAGGAATAAGAAAAACGCACAATTCAATAAAACTTTTTGGATTGTACTGATTATCTTAGTGTTATTATCACTCTATTTCCTTGATTTCGACCTTTCTATATTCCTGCGGAAATAAAATAAAAAGATTGTCAAACCAAAATAAACGCTCATTATGAAGATAAATAAGTTATTTATATTGCCCGCACTACTCGTAGCAATGAGCGTCTGTGGGCAACCCGCTTTCGACAGATTAGAAGCTAATAATGACATCACGACAGTTGTGGTTTCGCAAAAGATGTTTCAAATGCTTTCTAAAATCGATAGTAAGGATGCTGATGCCAAAGAGTTTATGGATATTGCTAATAAACTCAAGAGTATGAAGGTATTCTCGACCGAGAATGCTAAAGCTGCTTCGGTGATGAAAACTGAAGTACAGCAATATGTTAAAAGTGCAGCTCTCTCTGAACTGATGCGCGTAAAAGACAAAAAACAAAACGTGAAGTTCTATACCAAAGGCGGTAAAGATGCTAACAAAGTATCTGAACTGCTAATGGTGATAGAACCCTCTACAAACACTACGCAAATGGTTATCCTATCGCTTACCGGCGACATCGACCTTAGCAAATTAGGTGTTTTAACTAAGAATATGAACCTTCCACAAGAAATAAAAGATATAAAGTAGTACAGAAATGGCAAGATACGAATTGAAATTACCCTCTATGGGTGAAAGTGTGGCTGAAGCTGTGGTTACCAACTGGCTCAAAAAGGTAGGCGACCCTATTGAAGCCGAAGAAGCTATTGTAGAAGTCGCTACTGACAAAGTAGACTCAGAAGTGCCCAGCGAAGTAAGTGGCATAGTTTCTGAAATCCTCTTCAAAGTAGATGAGGTAGTAAAAATAGGTCAGGTGATGGCTATCATCGAAACCCAAGAAGCAGTAGATGCCTCAGCTCCTCCTCAACAAACTGCTGAAATACTGATGCAAAACATAAGCGATATAAAAGAGACTACTCTTAGCCCTCAAATAGACTTTAGCAGTGCTGAGCGTTTCTACTCTCCTTTGGTGAAGAATATCGCTAAGCAAGAAGGCATTAGCCTTGATGAATTAGCTCATATAGAAGGCACCGGACTAAACAAAAGGGTAACTAAAGATGATATCCTAGCCTATATAGCCCACAGAACCCAGCCTAAGGCTACTACTGTAGCTCCTACTCCGGCACCCCCTGCAACAGCAAGCCCTATTGATCAGAGAAGCTATACTAAGCACGGCGAGGAACGCATAGAGATGAGCCGTATGGGCAAGATTATAGCTGAGCATATGACTCTCAGCAAGCAAACTTCTGCACACGTACAAAGCTTTACTGAAGTAGATGTAACTCGTATATGGCAATGGCGCAATAAGGTGAAGAAAGCATTCGAGGCTAATGAAGGCGAGAAATTTACCTTTACTCCTATCTTTATGGAAGCTGTAGCTAAGGCTCTCATTGACTTCCCGATGATGAATATATCAGTAGAAGGAACCACTATTATTAAGAAGAAAAACATCAATATAGGAATGGCTACTGCTCTACCTGACGGTAACCTAATAGTACCTGTTATCAAAAATGCTGATGAGCTTAACTTAAGAGGTATGGCTAAAATAGTAAACGACCTTGCTAAGCGCGCTCGCGCTAACCAGCTAAAACCCGACGAGGTAAAAGATGGTACTTATACAGTTACCAATATAGGTTCTTTTGGCAACGTATTTGGCACACCTATTATCAATCAGCCACAAGTTGGTATCTTGGCAATAGGAGCTATACAGAAAGTACCTGCTGTTATAGAAACACCTGAAGGTGATGTTATAGGTATCCGCTATAAAATGATGCTCTCGCACAGCTATGACCACCGTGTGGTAAATGGTGCTTTAGGCGGTATGTTCGTACAACGCGTAGCTCAATATCTCGAAAAATGGGATATGAACCGTACCCTTTAAAATAAAGAGAAAACAAAAAAGGCTGTCTGTTATACAGACAGCTTTTTTGTTTTCTCTTATCAAAAAGATATAATTGTTAATCTACATTATCGTGTAGGTAGGAATTGTTTTTTCGTATCTGAAACTCTCCTGAAGAGTCCTTTCCTACTGTAGTACGCGATTGAGCGTTAGCTGATGAACTAAATTTGTAGTTATAATCTTGCAAACGATTAGAACGTTTGTTCATCACATCTGAAATTCGCGCATCCATAGGAGTTAACTTTATTTCAGTTTCTTCATCTTCAAACATTCTCATTTGTACAGGAGCATTATTAGGCTTTACTGGTGCAGCCATCTTCTCTTCTGTATTATATAGCACAAACTCATTCTTATTCACCGTTTTATCTTCTACAAACGAGGTTGGTTTGGCATCGCGAAAAGTACGCTCTAACTCAGTATACTCCTCTAAAGTATAACGTATTTCGCCTGCTTCATTCACTATAGGAGCTGAAGTATAACGGTTTTTAGGCTGCGATGGTTGTGGTTCATAATCTTCCTCACGCAATTGGTGTACAATAGGTGCAGCTACTTCAGCAGCAGCATACACTTTTTGCTGACGAGGCACTTCTTGCACTACCTCTTCTTTCTTAGGTTTTTCCCACTTAGGAGCTGTTTTATCTACTATTATAAAACTATCTTCTGTAGTTACCAATTCGCAGTCTGTCCAGATATTGAGTAGGTCAGTAAGTGCAGGTTCTTTTTTTACCTCAGGTACTGATGGCACAGGGTAAACCTCTGTAGCATTAATAGCAGTATTGACTACCACCCCTTTAGGCTCTGTTAAATCGCGAGTAACAGTTTGATTGTCATCAAGGACGTGTATTACACGGCGTGGCTCAGCATTTACGATTTCTTTTTGCTGCTCTACATCAAACCCTGTAGCTACTACTACTACCGAAATAGCCTCGCCTAACGACTCGTCTTCACCAATACCATAGATAAGGTCAGCCATATTGTCGCCTGCTTGCTCCTGAATGTAGTTGTTAATTTCAGTCACTTCGCGCTGAGTAGCCTCTTTAGAACCGTAAGTAATCAATACCAAGACATTTTTAGCTCCTACTATTTTGTTATCGTTTAGCAGTGGAGAGTTTAATGCCCCTGTTACGGCGTCGCTTGCTCTGTTTTCGCCCTCACCTATTGCTGAACCCATAATAGCAGTACCTCCGTTTTCGAGTACTGTACGGGCATCGCGCAAGTCGATGTTTACCATATAGTGCTTACTGATTACCTCAGCCATTCCTTTGGCAGCTTTTAGCAATATCTCATTGGCTTTGCCAAAACTTTCGCTGATAGTCAGCTCACCATACATTTCGTTTATCTTATTGTTATTGATAACGATAAGCGAATCTACAGAATCGCGGAGTTTTTTAATACCCGCTTGTGCCTGACGACTGCGTTTTAAGCCTTCGAAGTTGAACGGAGTGGTAACGATAGCTACCGTTAATATGCCCATCTCTTTAGCCTTTTTAGCTATGATAGGCACTGCCCCTGTACCGGTACCGCCCCCCATACCCGCTGTGATAAATATCATTTGGGTATTCCCTTCAAGGGCTTTCTGGATGTTGTTTTCACTCTCTATAGCTGCTTTCTCTCCTATTTCAGGATTATTCCCTGCTCCTAACCCCTCAGTAAGTGTTACTCCTAACTGTATTTTGTTAGGAATGTTGCTGCTCTCAAGTGCTTGTGCATCGGTGTTGCAAATTAGGTAATCTACCCCATTGATGCCATTATCGTACATAAAATTGACGGCGTTGCCCCCTCCTCCGCCTACTCCAATAACTTTTATATAATTACTGTTATTCTTTGGAAAATTAAATTGGACATCTTGTGTTTGTTCCATTATCTAAATCATAATTATTTGTTCTATATTTCTTCTTCAGTCTCGCCTATGAAATTTTTTATTTTCTTGCTGACTTTTTCCCAAAACCCTTTGCTACTCTTAGGTTCTTCCTCTTCCTCATCATCTTCTTCTATTTTTCGGCTGACCGCAGCAGCTGAGTCGTCTATAATAGTAGTTATTACTTTTTCTGTTTTATTAATTGGCTGTTCTGCAGGGATTTCTGCTCGCTCATCAGCCTCTGTTACTTCTTGTGCTTTAAGCTCTTCTAAACGTTTTTTGAACTGCTCTTCAGCCTGATTTTCTATAGCATTCATCACCAATCCTATAGCGGTAGCATATATAGGTGACGTAAGCTTAGGATCTGAATTGTCAGCTAAATGCTCGTCGGGGTAACCTATACGGGTGTCCATACCGGTAATGTATTCTACCAACTGCACTATGTGCTTTAGTTGGCTGCCCCCTCCTGTAAGTACGATACCTGCAAAGAGTTTCTTCTTAGCTTCTTGGTAACCGTAGTTTTCTATCACCTTAAGCACCAAATTGATAATCTCACTCACACGAGAATGGATAATCTTTGAAAGGTTTTTAAGGGTTATTTCTTTAGGTTCTTTTCCTTTTATCCCAGGTATAGAAACGATTTCATTATCGCGGTTTTCACCAGGCCAAGCCGACCCGTATTGCACTTTTAGCATCTCGGCCTGACGTGCCAAAATACCACAGCCATTTTTAATATCGTCTGTGATGATATTCCCTCCTAAAGGCACTACAGCTGTATGTCTGATAATGCCATCTTTGAAGATAGCCACATCGGTAGTACCGCCCCCTATATCGACTAATACTACCCCTGCATCTTTTTCTTCTTCGCTTAACACTGCTTCAGCCGAAGCGATAGGTTCGAGCGTTAGCCCTACAGGTTTTAGATTGGCGGTCTGTATGCAGCGGGTGATACCCTTAATAGCATTTACCTGACCGATTACCAAATGAAAAGTAGCGTCTAAACGCTTGCCCATCATACCTATAGGCTCTTTTATTTCGCCTACATTATCTACTTTATAATCTTGTGGAAGGGCGTGAATGATTTTTTCACCAGGAGCCAAAGAAATAGAGAACACTTGCTCTTTCAAGCGTTCTAAGTCTTCAAAATCTATCAGTTTTTCAGGGTCGGTTCTGGTAATATAGTCGCTGTGCGAACGGCTTTTTATGTTTTGCCCCGCAATACCTGCTACTACATTTTCTATATCGAGACCGGTTTTCTCTTTAGCATCTTGAATAGCATTCATAATAGACTGGGTAGCCTGCGCTATGTTATTCACTACTCCCTTATTGATGCCTTCACTCTTAGCCTGACCGTATCCTAAAATTTTTATCTTCCCGTATTCGTTTTTCGTCCCTACCATAGTTACAATCTTGGTAGTACCGATATCTAACCCTACGAAGTATTCCTTATATTTCATTTTTTTACACGTTTCTCTACTTCTTACAGATGTAGTCTCTCTTTTTTATTTATTTTATAACAATATTCTTAAAGAATTAGGTAGTTTTATGTATAGTGTGTATTTTAGTGTTGTATTAGACGTAGCAAAGATAATAAAAAAATAAAATCTTTCAGTATTTTTTTATCAAGAAGTTATCAACAATTTTATAAACTATTGATTGTCACACTAAAGCAAAAAAAATATTTTTTATTTTTTTGTGTACCCCTCTTTTTAGCTCCCTTTTTTCGAAAGCCTTATCCGTGCTTTTTCCAAATCATCGGGAGTATCAATCCCTATGGTGGGTATATTTGTTAACGCTAAGCGTATTTTATATCCATTTTCTAAGTAACGCAATTGCTCCAACTTCTCTGTTTCTTCTAAAAGAGAAGGAGGCAACTCGGTGAAGCGTTGTAGGGCTGCTTTCCGATAAGCATAGATACCGATGTGCTTGTAATAAGGAGCTCCTACATCGGCACGCTGATAAGGAATTACTGACCTCGAAAAGTAAAGTGCTTCATTCTGGCGGTTTACCACTACCTTTACATTATTAGGATTGGCTATCTCTTCAGGCTCGGTGATTACCTCCATTAGGCTCGCTACATCTACAGTTTTATCAACATCTTTAGCGAAAATATCGATTACCTTTTCCAAATTTTCTTTATTGGTGAAAGGCTCATCGCCCTGCACATTGACGATAATATCGACTGGCAGGTCTTGTGAAGCCTCTGCTAAACGGTCGCTACCACTATTGTGTTCTTTTTTACTTCTGATAACCCTACCTCCTACTTCGCTGATAGCTTTTTCGATACGGTCATCGTCAGTTACTACATACACCTCATCAAACAGTTGCGTATCCTTAACGCGCTGGTAAGTATGCACAATCACTGGCTTACCGCAGAGGTCTTGCATCAGTTTGGCTGGAAAACGCGTCGCACCATAACGCGCTGGTATCATTGCTATTACTTTCATATTTTTGATTTAACAATTAACCAATAACAAGGGACTATTAAAAAAACAACGTTTTTTTTGAATAGTCCCTTTATATTAATACTTCATTATTCTCCCGCTTGGGGTTTCATCTTAAAATCTTCCATAAACTTAGTGGTGTAATTGCCCGCCAAATAATCGGGATCATCCATCAACTGCAAATGGAATGGTATTGTGGTCTTTACGCCCTCTACCACAAACTCATCTAACGCACGGCGCATCTTGGCTATCGCCTCTTCACGCGTTTGTGCTGTGGTGATGAGCTTGGCTATCATAGAGTCGTAGTTAGGCGGAATCACATAACCGCTATACACGTGGGTATCGAGACGCACTCCGTGTCCGCCCGGTGCGTGTAGGGTAGTGATTTTGCCTGGTGAGGGTCTGAAGTCATTATAAGGGTCTTCAGCATTGATACGGCACTCTATAGCGTGTAGTTTAGGAGTGTAGTTCTTGCCAGAAATAGGCACTCCTGCAGCTACCAATATTTGCTCTCTAATAAGGTCGTAATCAATTACTTGCTCGGTAATAGGGTGTTCTACTTGTATACGGGTGTTCATCTCCATAAAGTAGAAATTGCGGTCTTTGTCTACCAAAAACTCTACCGTACCAGCTCCCTCGTACTTGATGTACTCGGCTGCTTTTACGGCTGCCTCGCCCATACGCTTGCGAAGGTCTTCGGTCATAAAAGGCGAAGGTGTTTCTTCGGTTAGCTTCTGGTGGCGGCGCTGGATAGAGCAGTCGCGCTCTGATAGGTGGCAAGCCTTACCGTATTGGTCGCCTACTATCTGAATTTCGATGTGGCGAGGGTCTACGATAAGTTTTTCCATATACATAGCATCATTGCCAAAGGCAGCTCCGGCTTCTTGCATTGCGCTATCGAGGGCTTTTTCGAGGTCTTCCTCTTTCCACACATCGCGCATACCACGCCCCCCGCCTCCGGCAGTAGCCTTCAGCATTACAGGGTAACCTATCTCGGCAGCTATTTTCTTAGCGTGCTCGAGCGATTGTACTAATCCGTCAGAACCAGGCACTGTAGGTACGCCCGCCTCTTTCATAGTAGCTTTGGCTGAAGCCTTGTCGCCCATACGCTCTATCATTTCAGGTGATGCCCCGATGAATTTGATACCGTGTTCGGCACAGATTTTTGAAAACTTGGCATTTTCTGAAAGAAACCCATATCCTGGGTGGATAGCATCGGCATTGGTGATTTCGGCAGCTGCTATAATATTAGGTATTTTTAAGTATGAATCTTTGCTCGCTGGAGGGCCTATACACACGGCTTCGTCAGCAAAACGAACGTGCAAACTATCAGCATCGGCAGTAGAATATACCGCTACCGACTTGATACCCATTTCCCTACAAGTACGTATTACTCGCAAGGCTATCTCTCCGCGGTTAGCTATTAATATTTTTTTAAACATAGTATTCCTTTTTAAAAATAAAGGTTTTGGGTCTCATCTTATGATGGGTCTACCAAATATAATGGCTGATCGAACTCTACAGGAGAAGAGTCGTCTACCAATATTTTTACGATTTTACCAGATACTTCTGATTCAATCTCGTTGAAAAGTTTCATCGCTTCGATGATACAGATAACGCTTCCTTTAGAAATAGTTGAACCTACTTCGACAAACAAAGGTTTATCTGGACCAGGGCGGCGATAGAAAGTGCCTATCATCGGTGATTTGATAGTGATATATTTGCTATCTTCACTAGGTGCAGGTTTGTTTTCAGTAGCCTCTGGTGCCGCCACCGGAAGGGTCTGGGTAGGTAGGGGTTGCTGAATAGGCAACTGAGGGAGCTGCTGTGCTATAGGTAGTTGCTGCACATAGACTTGCTCTCTGCCACTCTCATCGGGATTGGTTTTGATAGTGATTTTTACATCCTCCATCTCCAATTTTACCTCACTTGCGCCCGACTTGGCAACAAATTTAATTAAGTTTTGAATGTCTCTTAAATCCATACGAATATATGTTTGCTCAATTGTTGTTTATTTTTTTACTTGGGCGCCGTCGTATGCCCATTTTAGGTATATAGCCCCCCAAGTGAAACCACCACCAAAGGCTGCCAATACTATGTTATCGCCTTTTTTGAGCTGTTGCTCGTAGTCATTAAGGGCGAGAATGATAGTAGCTGAAGTGGTATTGCCGTACTTATGAATGTTTAGCATCACTTTTTCGGCAGGTAGCCCCATACGCTCGGCTGTTGCATCGATGATGCGCTTGTTAGCCTGATGCGGGGTGAGCCATTGTACATCATTATTAGTTAGGTTGTTGCGTTTTAGCACCTCTTCAGCCACATCGGCCATACCGGTTACTGCGTATTTGAAAACGGTTTTACCATCTTGAAACACAAAGTGTTGCTTTTCGGCTACTGTTTGAGCGGTGGTAGGACAAAGAGAACCTCCTGCCTTGATATACAGGTGGTTGCGGCCTATACCATCACTTTTCAGTATTTCGTCTTTGACCCCTAATCCTTCGTAGTTAGGCTCGAAAAGCGCTGCCCCTCCTCCATCGCCAAAGAGGATACAAGTAGCGCGGTCGGTATAATCAATAATAGACGACATTTTGTCGGCACCTACTAACAATACTTTTTTATAACGCCCTGACTCTATGTATTTGGCAGCTGCTGACACGCCAAATAAGAAACTTGAGCAAGCTGCTTGTAGGTCGAAAGCAAAGGCATTGGTTGCCCCTATTTGCGAAGCTACATAAGGCCCTGTAAGTGCTACAGGCATATCGGGAGTAGCTGTAGCAAGGATAAGCAAGTCTATCTCTTTAGGGTCTAAACCTTTCTTATTGAGGAGGTCTTTAGCAGCCTCTATAGCCAAGAAAGAGGTACCTTTTTGAGGGTCTTTCAAGATACGGCGTTCTCTGATACCTGTACGAGTGTAAATCCACTCATCATTTGTTTCTACCATTTTCTCGAGCATAGCATTGCTGAGTACATCCTCTGGTACATAGCCACCGATAGCGGTAATGGCAGCAGATATTTTCTCCATTGTAAATGTCAAGTTATTGTTATTCAATTATTGTGTTTTAGTATAGCACACAAATTTGGGGCAAAAATACATAATTATTTTGGTTTATCGCAAAAAAAAGTTTAAAAAAATATTGGTTATAGTAAATTTAAAGAGATAGATATGATATTTTTCTATTTTTAGGAGGTTTATTAGACGATTATACTTCGCTAATTTTTCGCTTATCCTTCGCTCTTCCTATATTGTTCCTATATCGTTTGTATAGGGTAAGTAGGAAAAGATTTTTTTCTGCTAATTGGTAAATTTGCTAATTGGCAAATTATGCACTACCTTTGTGCCCTCATTAAGTTTAGTAAATGGATATCGAATTTAACAGCAACGAAGATTTTAATAAATTAGCTCTCAGCGAATTGCGCAAACGCCTAAAAAAAGTAAAAGAAGGCGGTGGAGCTAAAAACTTAGAAAAACTACACGCTCAAGGTAAACTCTCTGCCCGTGAGCGCATTGACTATTTGTTAGACAAAAACACTCCCTCTATAGAAATCGGTGCTTTTGCCGGCGATGGTATGTATGCCGAGCACGGAGGTTGCCCTTCAGCAGGTGTAGTAGTAGTAATAGGCTATGTGTCTGGAAAACAGTGCATAATAGTAGCTAATGACGCTACCGTAAAAGCCGGTGCGTGGTTCCCTATTACTGCCAAAAAAAACCTACGCGCCCAAGAAATAGCTATCGAAAATAATTTACCTATCATCTATTTAGTAGATAGTGCAGGCGTTTTCTTGCCCTTGCAAGATGAGATTTTCCCTGATAAAGAGCATTTTGGACGTATTTTCAGAAATAATGCCCTGATGAGTAGCAAAGGCATCACCCAAATAGCTGTAGTGATGGGTAGCTGTGTGGCTGGAGGTGCTTATTTGCCTATTATGAGTGATGAAGCCCTAATCGTAGATAAAACTGGCTCTATCTTCTTGGCTGGCAGCTACTTAGTAAAAGCTGCTATAGGTGAAAATATCGACAACGAAACATTAGGAGGGGCTACGACTCACTGTGAAATTAGTGGGGTAACCGATTACAAAGCTACTGACGACCGTGATGCCTTAGACCGCGTACGCCGCACTATGGCAAAACTGGCTGACTACGAAAAGGCTGGCTTTAATCGCTCTGAACCTCACGCTCCTATAAAAGACCCGAACGAAATATACGGTATTCTGCCCAAACTGCGCAGCGAGCCGTATGATATGAGGGAAATTATCCTCCGCTTAGTTGATAATTCAGAATTTGACGAGTATAAAGAGGGCTATGGACAGACGCTCCTCACCGGCTATGCGCGCATAGATGGCTGGGCGGTAGGCATTGTAGCCAACCAACGCAAGGTAGTGAAAAGCAAAAAGGGAGAAATGCAGTTTGGAGGGGTTATCTACTCTGATAGTGCTGACAAGGCTACGCGCTTTATCGCTAATTGCAACCAAAAGAAAATTCCGCTCGTATTTCTGCAAGATGTTACCGGTTTTATGGTAGGTTCAAAATCAGAACACGGAGGTATTATAAAAGACGGTGCTAAATTAGTAAATGCGGTTGCTAACTCGGTAGTGCCTAAGTTTACCGTAGTAGTAGGAAACTCTTATGGCGCAGGCAATTACGCTATGTGTGGCAAAGCCTATGACCCTCGCCTTATCGTTTCTTGGCATAGTGGCAATATAGCCGTGATGGGGGGAGCTCAGGCGGCCAAAGTACTCCTACAGATAGAAACTGCTACCCTAAAGAAGAAAGGAGAGGAAATAACCGCTGAAAAAGAAGCGGCTCTGTTTAAGCACATCAAAGATAAATATGATGAGCAGATTTCGCCTTACTATGCGGCTGCTCGTCTTTGGACAGATGCTATTATCGACCCTCTACAAACCCGCCAATGGATTTCGATGGGTATAGAAGCGGCGAACCACGCGCCTATAGAAAAACCTTTTAACTTAGGTGTAATACAAGTATAACCCATAATACAACACAAAAAAAACTTTGCCAAAATACTGATTTAGTACTTTGGCAAAGTTTTTTTGTTAATCTACAATATAATTTATTCGAAGTTCATCATCGATAGTTGATAGCTACGCCCTAAGTGTTTGTAGGCTAACTCTGTAACCTCGCGCCCACGAGGGGTACGCACTATAAAACCTTGTTGGATAAGGAAAGGCTCATACACCTCTTCTATAGTTTCAGCACTTTCAGAGACAGCAGTAGCAAGGGTAGTAATCCCTACAGGGCCTCCTTTAAACTTATCGATGAGGGTACTGAGTATTCTGTTGTCCATCTCATCTAAGCCGTGTGCATCGACATTTAGGGCTTTAAGTCCGAATCTGGTGATTTCAATATCTATCTTGCCATTGCCTTTTATCTGAGCAAAATCGCGGATGCGGCGCAAAAGGGCATTGGCAATACGCGGAGTACCTCTGCTCCTGCTCGCTAACTCGATAGCTGCTTCCATAGAAATAGGCATCTTTAGGATAGAAGCACTGCGCTGTATAATGTCAGCTAAAAGCTCAGTAGAATAATACTGTAGTCGGCTTTGTATACCGAAACGTGCCCGCATAGGGGCTGTGAGCAGACCAGAACGAGTTGTGGCTCCTATCAGTGTAAATGGGTTCAGATTGATTTGTACTGTACGAGCATTAGGGCCTGACTCTATCATTATATCAATCTTATAGTCTTCCATAGCTGAGTACAGATACTCTTCTACCACTGGACTCAAGCGGTGTATTTCGTCTATAAAAAGTACATCGCGCTCCTGAAGATTTGTGAGCAATCCTGCTAAATCACCAGGTTTATCGAGCACAGGCCCTGAGGTTATCTTAATACCTACCCCCAACTCATTAGCCAAGATGTGAGCTAATGTAGTTTTACCCAAGCCAGGGGGGCCGTGAAAAAGAGTATGGTCGAGGGCTTCGTTGCGCATATTAGCGGCTTTTACGAAGACTTTGAGATTCTCTAATACCGCTTCTTGTCCTGCGAAATCATCAAAAGACAAAGGGCGCAGGGCTCGCTCAATATCAAGCTCCTGCGCCGAGTAATTTTCTTTATTAGGGTTTAAGTTCTTATTCATTACAAATTTGCTAATGGCTAATTATCTCATATTTCTAAGATTAATAACCTCTTGCTGTGTGAGTCTGCGCCAATGTCCGCGAGGCAAGTCTTTTTTAGTAAGTCCCGCAAATACTACACGGTCAAGTTTATCTACCTGATAGCCCAAGTGCTCAAAGATACGACGCACTATACGGTTTCTACCACTATGTATCTTTATTCCGATTTCATTTTTAGGCTTTTGATCTACATAGCTAATTTCATCTACCTGAATAAAGCCGTCTTCTAACTCTAAGCCTTGTTCGATAGCTATAAAGTCTTTATACTCAAGCTTGCGGTCAAGTATTACGTGGTATATCTTGCGCACTCCGTGAGTAGGGTGAGTTAGCTTCTTAGTCAGCTCACCATCATTTGTTAGGAGCAGTAACCCTGTAGTAGCTCTATCCAAGCGCCCTACTGGCAAGATGCGCGCATTGGTAGCGTTAGCAACTAAGTCCATTACTGTTTTGCGTCCTTTTTCATCATTGGTAGTAGTGATAAAGCCCTTAGGTTTGTTTAGCAAGATGTATTCTTTCTTTTCTGAAGAGAGCAGCTTTCCATCAAAACGCACCTCGTCTGTAGGCTTTACTCTATAGCCCAAAGTGGTCATTACCTCGCCATTTACAGTTACATTGCCTGCTGAAATATACATATCAGCATTGCGGCGTGAACAGATACCTGCATCGGCTATGTATTTGTTTAGACGTATCTCGGTAGCAGGAGTAGGAGTGTATTCTACTGGAGCTGCATTACTTTGGTAGTTGCCATAAGGCTTTTTGTAAGGTTTTCTATAGCCTTCATTTCTATTGTAATTATCATTGCGCTTGTACCCATTATCCTTCTTAAATCCGTCATTCTTTCTAAATCCGTCATTCTTTCTAAATCCATCATTCTTTTTAAAATCATCATTGCGCTTGTAGCCTTCATTTCGTTTAAAACCTTCCTCACTTCTAAAGTTGTCATTTCTTTTAAAGTTAGGGGTATATGATTTTCTGTTTTCTGAGGAAGAGTCGTTTTGGTCTCTATTGCTATTGTTATAGCGATTATTATTGTAGCGATTAGGGGTATAAGCACCTCTCTCGTTTTTTTCAGAATAATTGTTTTTCTTATAATTATTATTTTTTTGTGAGAAGCCATTGTTGCTCTCTCTGTAGTTTCTTTTGTTTTCCATACAAATTAAATCTCTCTATTTTATCTCTTTTTTATAAATCGCCTCTCGGCCTTTCTTATTTTCTTTATGATAGCGCTTCAGAACCACCTACTATCTCTATAATCTCACCAGTAATAGTGGCTTGACGGGCTTTGTTGTAGGTGAGTATCAGTTCATTTTTAAGATCTTGTGCATTGTCCGTAGCTTTGTGCATAGCGGTCATACGAGCTCCGTGTTCAGCAGCTACCGAATCGCGTAGAGCCTTAAAAAGCTGTGTTTTAAGTGAGCGCGGTATAAGTTGTGTTACTATCTCTTGTTTTGATGGCTCATAAAGGTAGTCTGTAGTAGTCTTCTTATCGGTTACTACAGGCTGTATAGGCAAGAAAGTTTCTTCAGTAAGTATTTGGGTAGCAGCATTTTTAAAGCTGTTATACACCAACACTATCTGGTCAAACTCACCATTAGTATAGCGTGTCATCAGCGCTTCTGCCAATGAAGCAGTATTAACAAAAGTAAGCTTATCAAAGATGTGATTATTATTATCAAGCACCTTATCAGTCTTTTTAAGCACATCATTCCCTTTTTTGCCAATAGTGTAGTAATGTACCTCCTTATCCTTATAGGTAGTTTGTGTAAGTTCAATTACTTTTTTTACTACGTTAGCATTAAAGGCACCACAGAGACCTCTATTAGAGGTGATTGCCACCAATAGCACACGCTTTACGGCACCTTTGCGAGGATTGTAAACATTCTCGCTTCCTAATGCCGAACTCAAGTGTTCCAATAGCTGCTTGAGCTTGTATGCATAAGGTTTCATCGCTATAATAGCATCTTGCGCCTTTTTTAGCTTAGCTGCCGACACCATTTTCATAGCCCCTGTGATTTGCATCGTTGAGCTTACTGATGAAATCCTGCTTCGTATTTCTTTTAAATTTGCCATTTTATCAATTAACAATTAGCAATTTACCATTGCTGTTAAAAAGGGTATTTCTGATAAACATCTATATCTTCTATCTTCCTTAATGAAGGCGACTTGCTATGGAATAACTGTGAGGTTAAAATTATAAGGTCTTCCAAATCAAAACCTTGAATAGTACGCCCTAAAAGGAATGAAATAGTATATTCATGCCAATTTCTGCCTTGTTCTTTTGCAATAGCTGATACTTGATTTAAAACTTCCCACATTTCAGCTTCTGTGAGATACTTACACCAATAGCACCATTTAGCCAAAGAAGCCGCTCTACACAAATCCCAAGCATAAGCCGACTTTACAGCCTCTACTTCTGCTACTTCTATCCCTAACCCTTTAGCTATTTGCTTCTGAATTTTGCTAAGCTCAGGCGAAGTTTCTGTTAGCAAATGCCTAAACTGCAACGAACGTTTCTGTGCCAATAGGTCACCAATAGTTTCTTTTGCTGAAGCTGTATCGGTTATTTCCCACTGCTGGCGCAAACCAAACTGATACCTATCTAACACCTCTTTAGGCATAAGGCTTGTGAGGCTCTCACCGCGATAATAAGCCAATATCGCTCCATAAGTAAGCAATCGTTTTTGCTCCTCAGTCAAAGGAGTTTGATTGATATGTCCTATTTGTCCTTGCAAACGTTTCTTTGCATAGGCTCTAGTTACAAAAAACTGGAGTATTACTAAAAGAACAGCCCCAATAATTACATATAAAGTAGTTGACATAACAATTAAAATATTTAAAAGGATTTATATTTACTATGCTGCGTATTTTTCAGCCAATTCTTTAGCTACTTTTTCGAGTGTAGCGGTAATCTCATCGGTTAGTTTACCTGCTTTAAGCTCGTCTAACACATCGCGATGCGATACATTCAAAAACTCTAAGTATTCTCTCTCAAACTCTTTTACTTTATTTACAGGCACTTGGCGCAACAAGTTTTTAGAACCTGCATAGATAATCGCAATTTGGTTTTCTACCGGATAAGGGTCGCTTTGCGGCTGCTTCAAGATTTCCACATTGCGTTTACCTTTTTCTATCACTCCCATAGTAGCCGCATCAAGGTCAGAACCAAACTTAGCAAAAGCTTCAAGCTCGCGGTATTGCGCTTGGTCTAACTTAAGTGTACCTGCTACTTTCTTCATTGATTTAATCTGTGCCGAACCTCCCACACGCGATACCGAGATACCTACGTTAATAGCCGGACGTACCCCTGAGTTGAAAAGGTCTGACTCTAAGAATATCTGCCCGTCAGTAATCGAAATTACGTTAGTAGGGATATAAGCCGATACGTCTCCTGCTTGTGTTTCGATAATTGGCAAGGCTGTTAGCGAACCGCCTCCTTTTACTAAAGGAGCTATACTTTCTGGCAAGTCGTTCATTTGGCGCGCTATCGCATCATCACCAATCACTTTAGCAGCACGCTCTAAAAGACGAGAGTGCAAGTAGAACACGTCACCAGGGTAAGCCTCACGTCCAGGTGGGCGGCGTAATAACAATGACACCTCACGATAAGCTACCGCTTGTTTAGAAAGGTCATCATAGATAATAAGGGCTGGTCTACCTGTATCGCGGAAGTACTCACCTATAGCGGCACCAGCAAAAGGAGCATATACCTGCATTGGCGCTGGGTCTGAAGCGTTAGCTGCTACGATAGTCGTATAAGCCAAAGCACCTGCATCTTCCAAAGTCTTGGTAATACCTGCTACTGTTGAAGCTTTCTGACCGATAGCCACATAAATACAGTATACTGGCTTGCCTGCATCATAAAACTCTTTTTGGTTTAGAATAGTATCTATACATACCGTAGTTTTACCTGTCTGACGGTCACCAATCACCAACTCACGTTGCCCGCGTCCTATTGGTATCATCGCGTCAATCGCTTTAACACCTGTTTGTAGCGGTTCGTTCACCGGCTGGCGGAAGATAACCCCAGGAGCCTTACGCTCTAATGGCATTTCGTATAGCTGCCCTGTAAGAGGCCCTTTACCATCAATAGGTTGTCCTAACGTATTAACCACACGCCCTACGATACCTTCACCCACATTAATTGAGGCAATAAGTCCAGTGCGTTTTACAATATCACCTTCTTTTATATCTGTAGACGGACCCAAAAGGGTGATACCAACGTTATCTTCCTCAAGGTTGAGGACAATACCTTTCAGTCCGTTATCAAATTTTACTAATTCGCCGTACTGCGCATTCGATAGCCCGAAGATACGCGCAATACCATCGCCCACCTGCAATACAGTTCCTACTTCTTCTAAGGATGCATTGGCATCAAAGTGTGCTAATTGTTCTTTTAAAATTGCTGAAATTTCAGCGGCTTTAATTTCTGCCATCTTTTTCAGTTTTTAGTTATGAGTCGTTGTCTTTATTCTTTATTATCAGCTATTTATACAAACAGTTTCTCTTGAAAATCTTGTTGTAGCTTGTTCAGTTTATAGGCTACACTATCGTTGTACTGAATATCGCCTACGCGCAATATAAACCCTCCTATAATATTGGCATCTACCTTATTCTCAAGGGTGATATTGCTATTATTAGTAAGGCTAATCACCTTTTGTAGCACCTCGTGCTGAGTGCGTTCATCTAAAGGTATTGCGGTAGTAACTACAGCTATCTTGTGGTGCTTATACTCATTGTATTGCCATATAAATTTCTCTGCTATAACCCCAAGCATAGGCAAACGCCTATTAGCTATCAGCAGGTCGAATAGGCGATGCACTTCCGGAGTGATAGAAGTGAATACTCTATTGAGTACCTCCTTTTTAACAATAGTTTTAACGATAGGCGAAATAAGCATCCGCTCCAAATCCTTACTACCTTTCACGGTTTTATCAATCAGCGACATATCTTGATATACTGCCTCCAAAGCATTCTGCTGTAGAGAGTATTCCAAGAGTGCTTTAGCATATCTATTAGCAGCTCTAAATCCGTACATACCTTTCGTTTAGTTTAAAGTGACACTTTTTAAATAGTCATTAATAAGGGCTGTTTGCCTTTTTTCATCAGAAAGTTCATTCTTCATCACCTTCTGTGCCATTTGTATAGAAAGTGATGCTACTTGGTCTTTCAGCTGTGCCAAAGCTACTTTCTTTTCGCTCTCTATCACCTGTTTAGCTTGTTTAATGAGCTTTTCGCCCTCGCGTCCAGCTTCTTCTTTAGCTTCAGCTACTATTTTATCTTTTATCTCACGTGCCTCTTTTAGCATAGCGTCTCTTTCTGCGCGTGCTTCAGCCAGTAGTCGTTCGTTATCAGCCTTTAGGTTTGCCATTTGGGCACGTGCTTCCTCAGCACTTTCTAAGGCTTTATTGATAGACTCTTCGCGCTGTTTTACTGCTTGCATAATAGGTTTCCAAGCATATTTACTTAAGAGGAAAAGCAATATCAAAAAAATGAGAGTATTCCAAAATAATAAACTTTCAGGATGTGCTAAATTCATTTTATTTAGTTATTAGTCGTTAGTTATTAGTCATTACTAAAACCGCCGTGCAACCAACCGTTACACAACGGTTTTGGGTGTTTTACTTCGCGATAAAAGCTACTACCACCGCAAAAAGGGCAACCCCTTCTATAAGAGCAGCAGCGATAATCATCGCGGTTTGGATTTTTGAAGCTACTTCTGGTTGGCGAGCGATTCCCTCAACGGCAGAACCACCAATTTTACCAATACCGATACCGGCTCCAATGGCTGCTAATCCAGCCCCAATTCCTGCTAAAACCATATATAAAAAATTTAAATAAGTTACTCTTTAATTCTAATTATTAGTGATGTTCTTCTTCTACTGCTTGCCCTATAAATAGTGCCGATAACAAGGTAAACACATAGGCTTGCAGCGCTGCTACCAATAGCTCCAACGTACTCATAAACAGCGTAAAGAGCACCGAAACAGGCGATATAGCTACCGTACCAAAAATAAATATCAGCGATATCAAGCTAAGTATGATGATGTGCCCTGCCGTCATATTGGCAAACAAACGTATCATCAGCGCAAAAGGCTTAGTAAATATACTTAGTACTTCTATAGGTATCATTATAGGCAATACCCACGTAGGCACCCCTGGTGGCGCAAAAATATGTCTCCAATAATTTCGTTTGCTGCTAAATAAAGTGATAAGCAGGGTAAAAACAGCTAATATACCTGTAAAAAGTATGTTATTAGTCATTGTGCCTGCAAAGGGGAAGAAAGGTATAAGCCCAAAAAGGTTACCTACCCATATCAAGAAAAACACCGTAAGCAGATAAGGCATATACCGAGCGTAGTACTTTTCACCTATATTAGGGATAGCTATATCATCACGTACAAATAACACTAAGGGTTCTAAGAAGCCAGCAAGCCCTTTAGGCGCTTTGTCGTTCTTCTTATAAGAGCGTGCCATACTAATAAAAAGACATAACAACAGCGCTGAGGCTAAAAGCATCGAAAACACATTCTTTGTAATAGAAAAGTTAAGCGGACGTGCATTGGTTACTTGTCCTTTTTCATCTAAAGAAACTGTATTTTCAGCATTTGCGTAATAAATATCTTCGTGATAACGCACAAACTTCTCTCCACCGCGTTCTACCACTACTTTACCCTCATTGTCGTGCTCAAAAGCGTTAGACATAAACATCACTAAGCCGTTGTCTGTCCAAAGTATTACAGGCAGCGGAATAGCATACGCGTGATGATTAAAATCCATCACGTGAAAGTCGTGAGAGTCATTAACGTGCTCATCTATTAGCTTATTAATTTGAAAAGGTTCGTCTTCTGCCTCATTTGCAGAAGCAAATCCCTGTAATGGGAATAGAGAAACTAAAAATAAAGCGATATATGCGATATAACCTTTTAGTACCATTGCTATTTATTTTATTCGTGCAAATATAGAAGTTTTTATTTAAGTGACGAAATTTTTAAGAAACTTTTTACAATACTATTTTATAAAGCACTGATAATCAACAAAAACAAAAATCCTATTTTCGTAATTTTTCTTTTAAGACAACAGTATTTCCGATTATTAGTTGCATCAAGCCCTCTAAAGAATACTATATACAGGGTGTCCTTTTAGTTTTTCGCGCCCGTTAAGGAAGTGCAACTCCATCAAAAAGTCGAGTTGTACTATATCGCCTCCAAGTCGTTCCACTAACTTTACCACTGCTTCAGCGGTACCTCCTGTAGCGAGTATATCATCGTGTATAAGCACTTTTTCACCTTTAGCAATGGCATCTTCGTGAATTTCTAGTACATCTTGTCCGTATTCCAAATCGTAGGTTTGCGAAAGCGTTTTGTAGGGCAATTTCCCTTTTTTGCGTACCGGCACAAAGCCAGCACCCAAGCGTTGTGCTAGTAGCATACCAAAGAAAAAGCCACGGCTTTCCATCCCTACCACCTTATCAACTTTCTGACCCCCAAGGTTTTCCACTAATAGGTCGATAACGTACTCCACCCCTTTCACATCCATCAGCAGAGGGGTAATATCTTTAAAAATAATTCCTTCTTTAGGAAAATCTTTAATGTCGCGTATTTTGCTCTGAATATATTCTTTTTTATCCATTTTTTTAGTTATTAATCGTTAGCTATAGGGTTAAATACTTCTGCCATCATACAGCGGGCACTACCGCCGCCACAGGTTTCTATGGTCTCTAAATTGCTGTGAATAATAGGGCAATGCTTTTCAATAGCTTGTCGCTGTGCGGCTGTCAGACAGTTGTAGGCAGCGTCACTCATCACCAAATACGACCTGTCAGTCCCTTGCACTTGCAGCATATTGCCCGCGTATTGGTACATCTGCTCTGCTGTGATACTGATAATCTCTTTATGATCTTCTTTTAGGTGGTGCAACACATTTTTGCGTTCGCTTTTGTCGGTGATAGTATCCAAACACACCACCGCAAAATCCTCACCCAAAGCCATCATCACATTAGTGTGATAGATAGGCACTTGCTTATTATCAACCTGCTGATAAGCTCTAAATATCACAGGAGTATATTCAAAATCCTCGCAAAACTCAATAAAAAGTTCTTCATCAGCACGAGGCGAGAGCGCACAATAAGCTTTCCTATTTACCCTATCGAGTATCATAGCCCCAGTACCTTCCAAAAACACATTTTCTTTTTCAGCTTCGGTATAGTCATACACATTTTCTATGCTGAATCCTTCAGCCTCTACCCTATCCAAAATATCCTCGCGACGTTCACGACGACGATTTTCAGCAAACATAGGGTATATAGCCACATCACCGTTTTGGTGAAAGGTAATCCAGTTGTTAGGAAACACCGAATCAGGAGTATTTTGTTCGTAGATATCATCTACCACTATCACTTTCACCCCTACTTCGCGCAGTTTATGCACCAAAGCATCAAACTCTTGTTGAGCCTGACGGTTAATTTCCTCATTTTTCAAATCCATTTCCTCTTGGAAATAGTTATTAACCACCGTTTCTTCATTCATACGGAAGCGCACAGGGCGTACCATTAGTACGGTATTGGTAAGTTGTTTTTTCATCATAAATGTTTAATGCGGTCAGCAATCAAAGGCACAAAGGTACAAATAATTTATCAATTAGCAAATTTGCCTATTAGTAGAAATTTTTTCTCTCCCGACTTACCCTTTACAAACAATATAGGAAGGATACAGGAAGAGCGAACAATAAGCGAACAATAAGCGAAGGATAAACATCTACTGTCATATCCTAAAATAGGTTTACACTAAAAAAAGGAAAAAAATATGACAAAAGG
>ERZ772979.209-NODE-209-length-47776-cov-7.223759_pt1 | contig 47776 bp, 52 predicted proteins | sample MGYA00511130_ERZ772979 | MGnify/ENA primary metagenome ERZ772979 (study PRJEB29015, sample SAMEA2738103) | human oral metagenome | biome: human oral; feature: human-associated habitat; material: saliva | place: China | collected 2186 ...
CGTCTTACCCCTCCCCTCCCCTCGTCCTACCTCAGATACTTACCTCCCCGTAGACTTTCCCTCCCCCTTGTCAGCAGACTTCCTAAATCCCCCCCAACTGACACAATGTATGACGTCATCCAAGTGACACCGGTCACATGCATACTCACATACACTTTAGGGTCACGTCATGTATGCAGCATACACGTTTTTCCCAGTAATAGCCCCAAATGTATGCTGCATACACTTCAAATTAGCCTATCCCCCTCCCGTAGGGAGGGGGATAGGCATATAGATATAGGGGGCCAGGTGGCGCCGGTCACAGCTGACAACTGTTACCTGAGCGTGATCACTACCTCTTGCGCCTCGCCTCCCCAGTCGTGACACTTGAGACATGAGCACCGACGACCCCCGCACCGCCCCCCAGCCCGCCCAGCCTGCCTACGGCCGCGTAGAGGCCCCCGCAGGCCCTCAGGCGGCCCAGAACCCGCTCCCCGCCCGGTCACACGTCCGGTACACCCTCGAGCCCGTCCAGGGCCCTTACAGCGCCTCTGAGAGGGTCCTGGACCCGGTTGGAGACGGTCAGCCCTACCGGATCGTGTCCGAGGAGGTCATGTGGCCGACTGTGCCCGCAGTCCTCGCCGTGGTCGAGGAGCCGGACCCCCGCCGCCCCGGCGCCGTCAACCGGCGCCAGGTCCCCGCCGTGCGCGGCCGCCAGGACCCGCTGGCCGCGCCCTCGGCCCCCTCGCCGCTTCACAGCTGCGTCTACACCTCGACCGACGGTCGCACGCTGCACCCGGCCGACCAGGCCCCGGACAGCCCGTCCCGGGTGCTCGACTGGGAGGAGGCCGCCATCGTCCCCCTCGCCCTGCTCGAGCAGCTGCGCCGCACCGTCATTGGCGACGGGCAGGTCCCCGTGGCCGACGTGATGCGAGCCTGCCGCGACCTGCTCGAGGAGGCCGACGCACTGCGCGCCCCTTCGGTCACGGACGGCACTGCCCCCGGCCCGACCCTGTAACCAGCCCACCTCACACCTCACACCTCACACCCCACACCCTGGAGGAACAACCATGAGCAACCGCTACAGCCTCTCCCAGACCGACAGCCCCCGCCCCACCTACCGAGTCATTGACCACGCCCAGGATGGCGAAGTGGCCCGGTATCCCTCCACCCTCCCCAGCGGCGCCCCGCACCCGGGGGCCGGGCAGCCGGTCAGCGTGGTCCCCGGGGAGAGGCGCCCTCGGACCTGGTCCGAGGTGGGCGGGAAGACCGTCGCCGTCATCGAGCGCGTCCCTGACTGGGCGTCCGTCCCTAGGAGCCTCCTCCTGCGCGAGGACCTCCGAGGCCTCCACGGCATCCCCGTCGACCTCCTCGCCCATGGCGGGCTGTCCGTGCGCCCCTGGTACGTGTCCCCGGTCTCGTGGGACGACGTGCCCGAGGGGCGACGTCCGGCCGCCCTCCCGGACATCCACCCTCACCAGCAGCGCCGGTGGCAGGACCGCTACACGACCGCGACGGCTCGCAGCACGTCCCCGCGGCGCCTGCTCGGCGTGCTGAACCGACGCGCCGCCCGTGAGGCCGCGTAAGCCTCTCTGAGCGCCTAAAAGGCCCCCACCCTACCCACGGTAGCGGCGGGGGCCTTTTAGGCCGTCTACGGGCCTCTGAAGGCCTCTCAGAGGCCTCCAGGGGCCTGTAGAGGCCTCCCTACGGGCCTCTGAGCCCTAGAACGCGCCTGAGGGGCCCCTACGGGGCCCCTCAGGTAGGCGATCGGCTCTCAGGCCGTGACGGCGGTCACATCAGGTCCCCGCCCCCGAGGGCGCGCTCCCAGTAGGCACCGTCGAGCTCCTCGCGGCGGTTCACGCGGCGGAACATCTCGTCGAGGTCCTGGGCCAGCGAGCGGCCGCTGAGCCAGGCGCTGGCGGCCCGCACCTCGATCAGGGGAGCGGTCCAGGGGTCGAGGTCGAAGGCCCGCTGGTCGGTCATCTCGATCGCCAGGGCGGCCTCGTAGACGTCCTTGCGGCTCTCCGTCCGGGTGGTTGTGTTCTGGCTCACTTTAGCCCCCTGCTGGTTGGTGGAGGTCTTGGTCGGCTGGGCGGTTGCGATTGCGTTCATGGCTTCACTGTATGCACGCATACGCCCCCGCAGCAAGCCGCTGCAGGGGCGTATGTGGGTGGCGTGGGTCACTAGGTGCGGTCCATACCGAGTAGGCCGCTCTCCTGGAGCACCTCTCGGGCCCTTTCTGGGGTCCGCCCGTCCACGTGCAGACCTCCACCCTCGAGGCGCTCGACGGTTAGCATGAGGTAGGGGCCAGCAACGCCGGAGACGTACTGAACCAGCCTGTTCCCCTGCTTCACCACCCGCACGCCCCCGGCGGTCAGGGCCTGACGGGCGGCAATAAGCTCGGGGTGTAGCTCAGACATTCTTACCAGCCTCCAGCGCCTCGATCGCCCGGTCAAGGTACTGGCGGGCCTTGCGCAGGTCCTCCAGACGCTTCCCTGCGCCGCCCTTGCGGCCCTGCCTCAGAAGGTACTTTCCGCAGTTCCACAGGTGGGGGTTCGAGGGGAAGGCGGCGTCCAGGACGTCCCAGGCCTCGACGTTTCCAGCGTCCGACAGGCCGATGGCAGCCAGAGAGGTGCCAAGCCAGGTGTAGTGACTGGGGGAGTGGACAGCCTCCACCTCATCGAGAGAGTAGGTCAGGCCACCATCGCGGGCCTCCTCAGCCTCGAGAGCCAGGCCGGCTACCGCGACATGCGCTCCGCTCATCGGACCTCACCGCCCCGCCGGTCACGGCGACTACAGTGGGATTCGTCCCCGTACATACGGCGGAGACGAGCCTCGCAGGCGACGATGGGGAGGGCGATGGCCAGGGCGGCCACGACCAGGGCGATAGTGATCGCTCCGTATGGACTCATGTTCTGTTCTCCTTCTGGTGTGGTGGTTTGTCAGGCTTCGGTCTGAGTCGATTCGTCGCCCGGTCGCTTCCTCTCCCAGACTCCCAGCAGCCGGTCGATCGTCTGGCGGGTCATCCCCGAGATGTCGCTCAGGACACTCTTCGAGATCCCGGCGGAGTAGGCGCGGGTTACCTCCTCCTGGAGAGCTGCCCGGGCCAGCTTCGCTTGGCGGCGAGCCTTCCTGTCCTCGCGGGCTGCGGCCTCGAGAGGCGTCTCAGAGGAGCGGTCCTCGGGCTCGAGCCCCTCGGTCTGGGGGGCGGGAAGCCGCTTCATGAGCTCCTCAGCGCGGGCCTGCGTCTCTTCCAGAGCGCTGCTCTGCTGGACGCACAGAGAGACGAGGGTGCGGACGTCCTTCACGAGTGCCCGCTCGGCGTCGATCCCGTAACCGGATCGGTAGCCATTACCCTCCTCCCACAGTCCGAGCTGCTTCGGGATGTCAACAAGATCATTCATAGATGCCATGGGTTCCCCTATACGTGATTCCGGGCCGAGAGCCCGCCGATGTTGGAGCGGGCACGGTGTAGCCGCCTAAGCCGGTCAGTCGGCCTACCGGGACCCGTTTCTTTTTAGGCAGCTCGGCTATCTGAGTTTCCACAAGACGCCTCTCTTGGAGTATGGGTAGGTGTATTTGGAGTCTATAGACCACCACTCCAGGTGTTGTGCGCGATACTCTTGGCGCTTTTCGCGGATATAGCGTAAAACCGTGCGCATATCGGCGATGTTTCCTTCAAGGACTGCAGACCTACCAGCCACTCCGCACCAAACGTCTACTCCAAAGTTGAGACGCACTATCTTGATCCGAAGCCCCTCATACTGCATTATCACAACTGGCACAGACTGGGCCGGGGTGGGGTGGTTAAACTTCCGACGTATACTGAACCCGGACTTTCGGGCCAATAACGCTAGCCCTACCCCAGCCTTATAGCTAATCCTAAGGTGCCGTGAAATCAGGGCCCCGGAAATCTGGGGAATGATGTTCCACATACCGATCTCCTCTCTAGCTCTCGAGATAGCGGGTCGCCCAGGCCAGTGCCAGGCCGATGACCTGAACCGCCTCGTCGGTCAGGTCGGAGTTGTGCCCGGTCGAGTCCGTGTTGTCGTAGGTTAGGCAGGCCGCGACCTCGCCGACCTCCTCCATCAGGGCGAACAGGCGCGAGGCTTCTGTGTGCCCGTCGCACTCGAGGGTCATGCCCGGATGCTTCTCGGCGGCGCGGCGGTACTCCGCCACCGCCATCTCCAGCGGATCCTCGTCCTTGGGGAGGAACCTGGCAGCGTAGGCCGCCGCAGTCCCGAGGGCCTTCACCTTGTCAGCTGGACGACGCAGCGTGGCGTCGGCCATGCGGGCGACCTCGGAGGCCATCCCCGCCACGGCTCCGGCGGGGGTCAGCAGGGAGGCGACCTGCGCCGTGGTCGGGTACTCGTCGAGGAAACGCTCCCACACTCGGCGCATCGCCCCCTCCGTCGGACTGCCGACGATCTCCTGGGCGGGATCCCGGACCTCGCGGTTCAGGTCCCCCACAGTGCCCTCCAGGGCATCGATGCGGGCGAAGGCCCGCTTCAGCTCGTGCTCCAGGTAGTCGGCCCGGGCCTCCCAGTAGCCGGCTTCCTCGTACGTCTCTGCTCTCATCTCTGCTCCTAACGCAGTATCGGGTGGACGTATGAAAGCATACGTCCACCCGATAGTGAGGTGCAAGCCGTCAGAGGCCGAATCTGCGTCCCGGAAGTGTGATCCCGCCCATACTTCCGACAGAGGCGAGACCCGACTGCACGCTGCGGCGGATCGTCCCCCGAGGCACGAAGATGGACGCCTCGCCAGCATCCCGCAGCCCGAGGAGCCCCATCGACAACGAGTCGACCATGTCGTCGTGCTTGCCTGAGGGGAATGCCCGCATCTCGGAGATCAGCTCGTTCACCCACCCATTGCCGGGGTCCGAGGGGTGAGGCAGATAGACGTTGCCGGACTCAATCTCCGGAGTCACCGCCCGGGCCCGGACCTCCTTCGAGGACCTGGGCTTGATCGGCTTGATGCCTGCAACCTTCTTGCGCAGCACATCGATCGCAGCCGTACCGTTCGCCGCGTCCTCTACGAGGCGCTGGTGGACGAAGGACCCGCCCGGGCTGGCCTTGTCGTCAAGGTCACCGGCGTTGCACCAGCGCAGCATCTTCTCCAGGGTCTGAGTGAACGACCACTGCCCCCGCTGCTGGGCCACGAGGAAACGGTCGGCGCCCTGGCGGCACCATCGCTGACCAACTGCGTAGTCGGACGTCGAGGAGCCCTTGAACGTGAGGTCCCACGAGTCCAACCACTGTCCGCGCTCCAGCCTCTCCCGCGGTAGGAGGATGACTGAGGGGTCGCCTTCCTTGACCTTGGAGGGGTCGGTGGTCCAGAAGCGCAGCCAGCCCAGGTTGAAGATGGAGCCGTCCGCTGGCGTTGGATGCTGCTGGTAGAGCGCCTCCCACATGTAGGAGCCGACGGACCGCTTCAGCCCGTCCCAGCGCTCGAGGGCCTCCTCGCGCGTCTCGCTCACGAGGGGGCTGTACAGAGGGTCCCCCGGCTCGCGGCCGAGGGGGTCGTTCTCCTCGGCCAGGGCCGGGAAGATGACGTTCTCCCACTTGTCAGCATCCGGGTTCATGGCGGGGTTCAGCAGGCGCCCAATGAAGTCGTCCTCGTGCCAGCGGGTCGCGACGGCGATGCATAGGAACGGAGGCTCGAGGCGCGTGACGGCGTTGGCCTGCCACCAGTCCCAGATCGCCTCGCGCTTGGACTCGCTGTGCGCGTCAGCGAAGTCCTTGACCACGTCGTCCATCAGCATGACCTTGAAGCCCAGACCGGTGATCGACTGCCCTGGGGCCGATCGGGAGACGATGCCCCCGCCCCGGGTCGTCTGCCACTCGCTCACCGCACCAGCGTCGCCTGCGATCTTGATACCCCAGCGCTCACCGTCCTCCTCGACGAAGCGGCGGACCTGGCGGCCCCACGCCGTCGCGAGCTGGGGCGAGTGGGAGATCAGACCGATCTTCCAGTCCGGGTGCTGACGAAGCAGCCAGATCGGCAGGTTGATCGAGGTCAGCGTGGACTTACCCATACGTGGAGGCATGGAGATCGTCATGTACCGGTTCTCACCGCGCTCCACGGCTCGCACGGCCTCGGTCAGGCGGTCGGAGAGGTACTGGATGTGGGGACGCCCGGCGTAGGCGGCATCCAGCTGCTGAGCGCTCTCCAGGGGGCTGCTGGCCTGCAGGTACGTGGGGTCATGTGGGTAGGGGGCCCCGAGGTGGGGCTTTCCGTCGCACGACGGCCGGTCACACTTCGGCTGCTTGTCGAGCCAGCTCTGCCGCTCGACGAGGGCAGCCAGCTCCTCTTCGAGCTGCTCCGGGGTCATCTCCCAGGGCTCAAGCTTTCGCTTACCACGTGGCATAGGTATCTCCTATCGTCTGGGGTCATTGATCGGTATAGACAAAGAGTACCCGCCGCCCTCATCCCAAGGCGGCGGGTACTCTCCCGTTCACGTTGTCTACTCTACGACCTCACTCTCGATGACTTCAACCTCCGCGGGCCCCACTTCAATGAGACCCTGCTCACGTTTCCTCCTCTCAACCTCCGCCACGAGCTGCTCTATCCGGGCGGTGGTGGCCGATGCTGTCATGTCTGCCAGGTTCGAGGAGATCTCGACCTGGACCTTGGCCGAGTCGGCCCCAGCACCTGCGGCCTCCCGCTCGATGCGGGCCGCCACGTCCATCATCTGTACGATGCCGTTGGCGCTCATCCGCGAGATCCGGCTCTCGTCGAGAGAGTCGAGCCACATCTCAGCCTTCTCCAGCGCCTTGCGTCCGAGAGCCCGGTGACGCTGACCCATCGCGATCCGGTAGCGGACGAGCTCGTTCGCTTCCTTGTCAGCCAGGTGCCGGTCCCAGGCCTCGACCCTCTCCCTCCACGACCACCTGGGGGAATAGTTTTGCCCGTTCGGGCAGGCGGTGACTCGCCGGTTCTCCATGTCTCGGTACTGCTTGAACGACGCATAGGCCGCGTCGCTCTCGCCCTCCTGCTGGTTCCAGATGTTCCGGGTGTAGTCGAGGGGAGCGGGCTTGCGCTTGGCGGGACTCTTCGAGGTAGTCATACCTCGCCTCCGAGGAGTAGGTCCTCCAAGGACCTCCGAGGGCTCAGCGCCTGGACGACGAGGGCGCGGGCCAGGTCCTGGCTGAACTCCTCAGCGAACTCCTCGCCCCAGCCCTGCTCGTCACGCATCGCGTTGCGGACGTTGGCGCAGGCGCCGGTGATAGCGAGAATCCCCTCACTCATGTCCAGCATCTTGGCGACGGCAGCGATGGCGTCGAAGCCCTCCCCGTCTTCCGGCGGGTCGTACTGGTCACTTACTGTTAGCATCTCGGACCTCTTTCCTCGAGCGCTGATCAGCCATGATCCGGTAGATGCGGGCCACGACCTTTGCGTGCCAGCAGGTCGCTGCCCGGCGCCTCTCCCCATGCTTGCAGGTGCAACGGAAGATCGGCTCACCTCGGTCATTCTTAAGGGTGACGAATACGTAGCGGGCACTGCCTCGGGGGCCCGAGGCTCCGTCACCGTACGAGCGGACCCGCCACACTCGGGAGTTGTCCTGCTGCTGGATCGCGTCCCCAGCTGACCAGACCTCGCGGGCCTTGGCGAGCTGGGCAGCGCTCATCTTCTCCTCGCGGAGTCCCTTGACGAGGTCGTAGTCGTCATCGAGAAGCCTGGCCTTCGCCATCGGTCTCCCCCTCCTTCAGAATCTCGCCGGCCTCGCCGGTACGCGGGTACATGCTTGCAAGTGTCGAGCCCGTCAGGGCCTCTCGAATCGCCCATACGGCTTCTTCCTCGTCGAGGACGGTGCAGGCCGCGCCACCGGCGGCGCGGATACGCCGAATCTGGCGAACCTGCTCGACCGAGGTGCGGGCGTAGGCGTGGGCCTCGCTCTCGCTCGGCTTGCGGTGCTTGACCTCGAGGAAGATCAGGCGCCCCTCGACGCAGCACAGGACGTCCGGGATCCCGGTCTCCGTGTAGATCGAGCCGTGCATCTTCCAGGTGACCGACGAGGGCCACACCTCGGCGATGCGCTTGCGGATGGCCTCAACCACTCCGCTCTCATTGCTCGCCATGTCTTTCCTTTCTAGTAGGCCGCCCGCCCTTATCAGGACGGGCGGCCAGTCATTCACGTGTCAGTCGGTCACAGGTCGAGGTCGTCGATGTCGAGAGCGTCCACGTCGAAAGTGTCCTCATCGGCGGTCTCGGCAGCTGCGGGGGCAGCCTCAACGGCGGGCTCGTCGTCCTCGTCCGGCAGGTCAGCGGCGGGCTGGGCCTGGGCGGCGGGCTTGGTGGCGCGGAGGTACTCGCGCACCTCGCTCTTGACGCGGCCGTTGAAGGGCTCGCCGTCCTCGACGAGGATGTCGACCGGGCGGCCGATCAGGCTCTTCGGGTTGAGGGCGATGCGCTTCTTGGCGATCTTGACGCCGAGGGCCTGGAGGAACGCGGCCGAGCGGAACATGGCCTTCTCCGTCTGGGGGAGGCGGTCGATGATCTGCTTGCCCTGGTACGGGCCGTCGATGATCTCGAGGTAGACGACGAACATCGCGTTGCCGGCCTTGGACTCTGTCTCCTCGAAGTCGTTGACACGGGCGCGGTAGGTTCCGGCCGGGACCTGAGCGGAGCCGGTCTCGCGGTAGTTGGTGAAGTCGAAGGTGAAAGCCATGATGATCTCCTGAATAATTGCTGGGTCAGTAGATGGATGTTGGATCAGTTGTCAGATGCGGCAGGCTGCTTGGCGGCCTGGCGAGGCGGGACTCCGCCGATTCCGAGGAATCGCGAGAGCTTCTCGAGGGTGACGGGCTTGTCGCGGCCCATGACCGAGGGGACCTTGCCCCTGAGGTTATACGGGATACGGGCCTTGGTTCCATACTCGGGGTCAGTGCCGAATCTCACGATGTGCTTCGTGGTTGGCCCATCGTCGCTTCCTGAGTTGTCGAGATCCTCCTCCGTCTCGGCGTACACGATGTAGTTGGGAGTGGCTCGGATGATCGACTGGGCGCCTCGTTGGACGTCCGGCGAGCGGCGGACCCCGCCGTTGATCTCGTCATCGACCATCTTGACCTGAGCGGTCATGACCACGTGCATCGGCTCCTTGCGGTTGCCGTCCGCGAGGCCATACCAGAAGACGGCCGTGTCGGTCATGACGTCGAGGGCCTGGCCCCAAGTGCGCTGGTCGGCCGGGGCGGTGCCCTGCTTGATCTCTCGAACCGCTGTCTCGCTGGCTCCGGTCAGGTAGCGCATCGTCATCTTCTGCAGGGCGGTGAGGGAGTCGAGGACGACTGCCTTGTACCCGTGTCCTCCCTTGTCCAGGGCCCAGAACACATCGTCGAGCTCGGTCACGCTCTCAGGTCGGACCACGTCGATGTTCTTGGCGTAGGGGGCGTTCTTGAAGGACTGGGTGCCCTTCTCGCCCGGCAGGTCGATGAACAGTGTCTTGCCCATGGTGGCGATGGTCGAGGCGAGTGAAGACTTTCCTCCGCCGGTCGGCCCGAGGATTAGCCAGCGGCCATAATCTGCCGCCTCCTCGTTGACATCAACGATGTTGATGCCTGCGAAGCTTGTCATCTGAATTTCCTTTCCGCTGGGGTTCGGATGGCTTTACTGTATGCGTATGTAGGCACGCATTGCAAGCCCGATTCTCACCGTTTGCTGTGGTCTGTGTCACGGTAGCGGAGCCCGTACTCCTCGGCCGCGTACTCGCCGCCGGGCCCCCCGACCATCTGAGCGCGGCACAGGTCCGCGAACTCGCAGAACTGGCAGGCGGCCTTCCCGAAGTTTCGGGCGGCCTCCCCGCGCTTCGCGGCCCGCTTCCTCGTGAGCGAGATGTCTGCGCACGTGTCCGCGGCGGCCTGCAGATGGGAGCGGACCAGGTAAGGGCTCACGGGAGTCAGGTGGCGGGAGAACCATTGCCCGACCACTTGCGGGGAGCCGAGACGCTCGATCTCCGCCTCCTCGGCGGTGTAGACGCCGGCTCCGCTGCCATCCTTCTTCATGCCCTCGTAGGGGACGCCCCCGTCGCCCACCCACTCCAGGTAGGTGGTCAGGTCGTAGTCCTTGACCGAGGAGGACAGCTTGCCCGCCTTCGTGAGCTTCGGGGTCTTGGGAGCCTTGGACCTCACCCGATCGAAGGCGACGGCTCGGGGGCGAGGCACTCCCCACTCGTCACACAGGGGACCGAGTCCCCACGCGTAGAGCTGGACCTGGCTGTCCATCATCTCGTCCAGGCTGGTCACCTGGCCGAGGGTGCCTGATGTCTTGCAGTCCCTCACCACGACGATGCCGCGCTTGCGATCCTGGTAGACCTCATCCGCGTATCCCCACAGCATGACGTTCGTGCCTGGGATCGGCCGCTCCCACCGCTGTTCGATGGCTAGGACGGCCTCGTTCTCAGAGTCCCGCGCCCACCTCCCGCGCCACTCCCGGTACGTGTGAGACAGGCGCTGGAGGAGAGGCTGCCCGAGCCAGTCGAGCCAGATCTCGTGGGCCGTCTCGCCTAGGCGCTCCCAGTACTCGGCAGCGGCCTCGAGGATGGCCTCCGGAGCGGTGTCGGATGGGAAGCTGGGACCCGTATCCGTGGTGTGGATCTCCTCCGGAGCCGACTTCAGAGTCCCCTCGGCCCGGCCCTTGGAGAGGCGGTCCGCTGCCCGCACGGCATGGAACCAGGACCCGAAGTCCAGGGCAGGCGTGATCTCGGATCGCTGGCGGCGCAGGCCGTCTACATAGCGGTACTTCCACGCTTGAGGGCACCTGCGGTGCAGTGTGAGCGAGGAGTAGGTGGCCCTCTCCTCGTCGATGACGTCCAGAGGCTGGGTACTCATAGCCATCACCTTTCGTTATAGATGTGATTCATTAGAGCCTTCTCCAAGTCCGTGCGGTCCTGGTAGGCCTGGTAGACGACCTCGTCGATCGTGCCCGGCGCGAGGGCGTACCAGAAGGTGGTGGACCCTCCACGCTGACCCAGGCGGTTCAGGCGGTCACGGGCCTGGACGATGTCGTCCCGCTGCCACGGCAGGGACGCGAAGATCGCGTTCTGCGCAGTCACGAGCTCGTTCACCGCTACCGACAGGGTCCGGATCTGGGCGACGATGACGAGGCGCTCGTCAGAGTCTGACCCAAATCGCCGCCTCAGCGCAAGCCGTTCCTCAGGCCTGGTGTCGCCGGTGATGGTCAGCACAGCCGTTCCCGGCTTGGAGATCTCCTCGGCGATCGCCGCCAGCTCGGACCTGAACGACCCGAAGACAACGAGGCGCTTCTCGTCCGGGAGAGTGTCGTGGACGATGGATGCGATCGTCTTGGCCTTGGACCGGCCGATCTCCCGCATCTCACCCATGTCGTCCGGCAGGAAGCCGGCGGTGATCTGACGCAGGCGGATCGCTCTGGTCAGGCGGCTGAACGCCGTGGATTCCCCGGTCACCTTCTCGCCGGACTCCCGGGTGTCATCCTCCTCGCGGAAGGTGACCTGGAGCTGGGAGCGCATCTGCTCGTAGGCCTTCCTCTCCGCCGAGGAGAGGTTGACCGGCACAATCGTGTCGGTGGCTTCCGGCAGGTCGAGGCACTCGCTCTTAATGGCGACAGCTGACCGCTCGCCCATGATCTCCTCGAGGCGGTCCAGGTTCTTGAACCCGGTCACCTCCCGGCCCATGTAGCCGCCCATGACCGCGTAGTCCTCCTTGAAGGCCTGGAACGTGGCCCGCTTGCGGGTCCCGTCCGACTGGACGCGGCCGAAGGCATAAGGGTCGATGAACCGCCACTGGGCGTACACGTCGAGGGGCGAGTGGGGGATGACCGTACCGGTCAGCCCGATCCTCCTCTTGACCTTGGCCCCGATCCTGGCGGCCAGCCTAGACGAGTTGGAGGAGATCGATTTGATCTTGTGCATCTCATCGATCACGACCAGGTCCGGGTCGAAGTCCTTGATGGCGTCCAGCAGGACGTCGGCGAAGGTCCTGCTGCCGACCGCCCGCCGCTGGGAGAGCATGTCGATGTTGATGGCCTCAATCACGAGGCGGGGCTTCCCGTCTCCAAGGCAGTCCGGCCCCAGCTCCTGAGCCTCATCGCGGGGCAGCTCCACACCGTCCCGGCGGGCCGCGATGGCCCAGGACTTGTTTGTGTGGGCGGCCCTCGCGGCCTGAGGCCCTCGCGGGTTGGAGGTCAGCTTCGAGGGACGCTTCCCGCCGCGTGACCGGAGGGCCTCTACGCGCTGGATACCGGTCCCCCCGAGGGCCTCTGCCCACACGTTGACCTGCGGGCTGACCCACTTCGGAGCCTGAAGGGCCCACTGGTCGACGGCGGCGAGGGGACCGGTCACGAGGACCCGGGCCTCCCCCCGCTCACTGGCTAGAGACAGGAGCGAGCAGTAGTCGAGGGTGACGGCGGTCTTGCCGGTCCCCGGCTCCATGAGGAGGGCGCCTACGCCCTTGCAGTCGATCAGCTTCTTGAGGCCCGCTTTCTGGTGGGCGAAGCGGGGGGGTCCTCCGAACTGGAAGGCGGTCATGCGAGGTCTTCCCCGTCTTCGGGGTCCTCAGACGGAATCTCGAAGAGGTCGTACAGGGCCCCCGTGTCGACCTCGTACCAGGAGATGATCTCGTCGATCCCCTCCAGGATCTTGTCCCCAAGGTCTGGGTCCTGCCCAAGCTGCGTGCCTGCTCGGCAGTAGTCGCGGGAGTGGCTGGTCGGGTCGTAGGTCAGGAGGTAGACGCCGGGCTCGAAGGTGTCCAGGCCGGTGACAGCGGCCCGGTCTACGTAGATGACGTCAGCGGTGGGCCAGGGGTGGGTCTTCTCGTTGCTCATTGGTAATCCTTATGGGTGTGGTGGGTGGATCGTATGGGTGTGGTCAGTTCTCGTAGTGGGTAGAGGCCGCGTGCTCGGCGCGCCTCCGGATGTAGACGGCTCGGGCCTCCTCAGGGATGGCCTGCAGGTTCCCGCGGACCTCGAGCACCGCTGTGATGTAGCGCTCGTACTCCTGAACGAGGTCCTCGCGGGTCATCTCGTGGTCGGTCCGGGGGGCGGGCACGAAGGGGATCGGGAGCTTGCGCTGGATGTCGCTGTCCTGGATATCCCCGCCGCTGGCGGCGATCCTGCGGCGGATCTCCTCGGCGCTGACGATGCCGTTGCGTCCCATCACATCTTCCCCTTCCGGGCCCGGTAGGAGACGCTTACGAGGACTGCGGTGATTGCGATGACGGTCATCAGTGGTCCTCCCCGCCCTCGAGGCCTACGCTCACGAAGCGGCCCTCGTAGACCGAGAAGGTCGGCACCTGCTTCTCGAGGTAGCCAGCCCTACGGGCCCTCGCGGCGCTCAGAGCCGCCTTGAGCCCCTCGTAGCCAGCCCACGCGAAGGTGACGGTGGCCAGTGCTCCGGAGGTGCCGAAGGTAGCCTGAGCGATCACTGCCCCTACGACGATGGTGGCGGCCCAAACCGTGTGGCTGAGTGCCCGGTTGGCGTGGTAGGCCGTTGCTGTTGACAGTCGGTATCTCATAGGTCTTCCTTACAGGTAGCCATCTTCGTTCTCGCCGCCACAGGCACAGAAGTCCTCTGGGCGCTCGCACGAGGGGCAGTAACGCTCCCCGGTCCATGGATCCTCCATGACTCCGGTGAGCTGCTGCTCTCGCAGGGCCCGCATGAGGCCCCGGTCGTCCGGCACATACTGCTCGGCCATCAGCGCCATCATGTGGCGACGATAACGTTTCTTCGGTGTTCCCGCCATTTTCGGCTCCGTTCTGCGGCTTGCCGGTCCTTCCGGCTGATGACTTAACCCTAGACAGATTCGGGGGCGTATGCAATAGACAATGGAAATCTCCCCAGTGACGTGAGTCACTGGGGAGATCCTGCCCGTTGGAGCTATTTCCCGTCGTGCTGAGCCTGCAACGCCAGTACGTCGTAGCGGTCCCCGTTGAGCGTAACCCTGGCCTCGACTTGCTTAGTCTTCCAACCTCGGGCCCGCAGCATGTTGATCGTGTCAAGGGAGTCGGCGAAGCGTCGGAGGCCGAAGGACGCGACGATGATCCGACGCACGTCATCCTGCCTCAGAAGCGTCTCAACCGCCTTCCAGGACTCGACGTTCCGGACCCTGTACTCGACTCCGAAGACGGGGCACTCAGGCGTCCCGTCCTCCTGAGCCCTCTCGTAGGCCTCCCACGGCGTGAGAAGCGGGAGCTTTGAATAGTCTCTCACTGATAGGTCCTTCCTATATCCATCTACTCATCAGCAACAGCGACAAGAGTGTAGGTAACGGAGCCCCGGCTCCCGGCCTTCTGAAGCCAGCCCCGGGAGGCCAGCCGCTCCAAGGCGTTGCGGGCCCGGTCCCGGCTGAGGGTGTCCCCGATCAGCAGGTAGATGTCCGAGGGGCGGGCCGACTTGCCCAGCTCCCCACCGAACACGGACATCACGATGTCCTCATCGTCCTGGTTGCGGGCCATCTTCTCCATGGCGGCGGTCATCTCGGTCAGGTCGATCTCGACGCGCTCCTCCACATCGTTCACGTCCTCCCCGTCAGCGTTCAACTGACCGCCTCCGCCGGAGGGCGTACGCCGGGGCGGGGTGATGACGAGCGAAGAGCGCCCATCGACCCTGGAGTCGAGGGTGACCACGCCGGCCACCTGAGCCTTGCCGCGGCCTCCAGTCTTCTGCGAGTGAGCCCGCACCTGGCCGGGCCGGTCCTTGAGGACGACCAACTCCATCTCGCCGACGTCCCCAGGCATCGGCTGCTTGATCGGCCACACCTGCAGGAGGGTCCCCTGCACCATGGCGACCTTGTGCTGGGAGCCGATCGGCATCGAGCCCTTCTCGGCGCTCTTGGCCTGGTGGTCGATGATGATGACCGTGGACCGGCCGTTGCGGGTCAGGCGCTTCAGCCAGCTGGTGATGACATCCGTAGAGACGGCGTCGTTCGCGTCCAGCCCGTGCAGGCCGTACAGGGCGGTCATACCGTCCGCCACGATGATGTCCGGGTCGAGGGTCTTCAGAGCCAGGTCGAACTGGTCCTGAGCGAACTCGCCGCTGCGCGTGGGGTTCTCCTTGCCCCACTTGTTGCGCTGCATGTCCGCAAGCGGGCCCTCGGGGCGGATGTAGGAGAACTGGGCCCGAAGGTCGTCGTCCGCCGCGCCGAGGAGGCGCAGGCGGTTCAGGGTCTGGACCGGCTCGTCCTCGAAGTCGAGGTAGAGGGCCCTGCCCCCGGTCTCAATCTCCTGCAGGCAGATCGCCATGGCAAGCCACGACTTTGCGGACTCAGAGGACCCGAAGAGCATGTTCACGCGGCCCCGGTACATGAGGCACTGGCCGTCGTTGCGGCGGCACACCTCGGGGTCTGGGATCTGGACCTTGCCGGTCAGGTACGGCTCCAGGTCGACGGGGCTCCAGGTCGAGGCCCGGGCCTCCAAGGGATCGTTCTCCTTAGCGGCCAGCCCATCCTCATCGAAGGACACCTCGACCGCATCCGTGCTTCCCGAGGCCTCCGGATCCGACGTGCTCTCTTCCCCGTCCAGGCGGCCGAGGGAGCGCTCGCCGGACGACGTGAACTCCGACTTGGCCGAGGGGGTGAGCTCGATTGTCATCTTGTCCCACTTCTTGGCCCACTCCGGCCGGTCTCCCGCGATGTCCGGCTCGAAGCCTGCTGCAGCCTCGGCGTCGCGCACGAGGCGCTCGGCGATCTGGACGCTTTCCTCGCCGATGTACTCGGCCAGGCGGGTGAAGCCGACGGCCTCGCCGCCCTCCCGCAGCCTGCGAGCCGTTGAGCGGATCGCCTCCGCCTCCCGCTTACCGGGCCCCTCCTCGTCGTGCGTGGCGATCGCGAGGGTGCGGATCACGAGGCCAGCGTTCTTCTCCCAGAACGGGTGAACCGTGGCCGACTCCCCGTACCGGAGGAGACCCCCGGCCAGCGCGACGTAGGCGTCGTGCCGGCCTCCCTTTCGGGGCCAGGCCTCCAGCAGTACCGAGCAGAGGCCGAGGAGCGTCACCTGCGCAAGGAGCTCGTTACCGTCGATGGTGGTCGGCCCCTGCTCGCCGCCCCAGGGCTCGCCCTCCCACTCGTAGGTCTCGCCCGTGTCTGGGTGGATCGACGGTGGGATGACGGTCTGGGACCCGGTGCCGCGGATCTCCACGGATACGACGGTGCCGCCGTCCGTGCCCGGGATCCTCATCCGACGGGTGGGCGGCAGCGTGTCATCCGTGACGCGGTACCAGTAGTGGGACGCGGGCGACCCTTCGCGGCCGTGGATGGCGGCCGTAGGCGGCAGCAGCATCGTCTTGAGGCGCTGCGCCGCTGGGTGGTCGAGGTCGACGTCCACGAGGTTGCCTGAGGGGGCTCCGAGGATGACTCCGAGGTTCGAGGAGCCCTGGTCGATCTGCTCACTGAAAGTGGCACGGAGAAGCTCCTCACCCTCCCCAGCGTCGTACTCGGGGTCAGGCCAGCGGATGTCCGTCCAGCCGGTGATGTTGGGCGCCTTCGAGTGGCGCGGGATCGGGATCGGGGTCAGGCCCCGGCGGTAGGCGTCGACAGCGGCCTCGATGACCGCCTCACGGCGCTGCTGTGATGTGCTCATGGTTCTCGTTGTGTAGTCGGGTCAGGTTAGGCAGACCCGGTAGCGCCTCCGGGGTGGTGGTGGTGGTGGCGTGCTACCGGTTCGAAGGGTTGTCGGGGTTCGTGAAGGTAGTCCTGTGCGGGGCCACCTTGATGCCTGACGGGTGAGGCTGGAGGTCAACCTCCCGGTTGCCGTAGGCCTCGAGCAGCCGTGCGAACACGACATGTGCCCGAAGACCCTGAGCCTTGGCCCGCCGCCGGACTCTGTCGAGCGTGTCTGCTCTCATCCGGAACTTCACCACTTTGCGCTCCATCATCGGCTCCCCGGGCTTACGTCCGAAGTCGATGGTTGTCGGAGCCTGCGCCGCGGTGAACGGCTGGTCAAGGTCAGGGCGGTCGTCCTCGTAGGGACGAAGCTGGCTCTTAGTTGGCCGAGGCATTCGGTTATCCGTTCTCCCGTCGTGTATGACTCTCATACAGTACCGGGTCACGCGCAGCATTTCAAGGAGCCTGTACGAGGGGCGGCTGCTGCGCCTCTCGGGCTTCTCCTGAGCCGGTGATCGGCCGGCCTGGCTGGTCTCTGGTCCGAGGGGTTTGCGGCCTCTCGTTCCGCGCGGGGTGCCTTCTGCGTGAAGCGAAGGGTGGGGGTCGGGCTCCTGCCCGAGGCCATCGTTTCAGCCCCGTTTCGCGAGGTGGGGCTGTTCTGTGCCGTTCGGTCCCGCCTGAGTGGGCTTGCCGAAGGGTGTTGGAGGGCGTCTCACGAGGTGCCCCTCATGATCGTCCTGGGCTTTTCAGCGGGCCTCACCTGCCCCGGCGGTCCGGACGTACCCGAGACCGAAGGTGGAGGTGCGGGCCGTATCCCGCATTCTTGGAGCCTATCCCCTGCCTAACGGAGTATCCCTTTCACACCCTTACCCGCCCGACGTGCTGTCCTGCCGTCTGATGACTCTCGGAGTGCTTCAACCGGACTCCTAGTCGTTGGTGTCGCCGTAAGACCTGCAAGGGCCGACCCAATTACGAACCAGGTCCCCCAAGGTGCGTCTCCAGCTAGCTTCACGATCTTTCGAGGTGGTTTAGCTGCTCAACCTACGTCGCACGGCCTTCGGTTACGTCATCGTCCGAAGTGTCGATTGCCCTGTGCGGCGGTCAGGCGGATCTGGAACCTCTCCTCGGCCTCCCCGTCAGGAGGCCGAGGCCGTAACCAGAGGCCCGCGTGCCCGGATCACATAGAGCTCGCGTCGTAGGTGCTACGCGTCCGTAGCTTCGCCGCCTTTCGGTTAGTACCGGGTCGCACTCCCTTCGCCTCGGTCCCCGTCGGGCCCGCTGCGTGGGCTACTAGCCGTTTCGCCCCTCGGGGCGGCTTGGCTTAATCATGCCACATCGGGCGGCGGGCGTCCACCTTTTTCGGTCTCCCCGCGGGTGATGTCCCCCACGTTATGGGTTCCTCTTATGGACGCGTGGTCGGCCATAGGTTGCACCTGCGGGGCGCCGCGCCTCCCCCGGACCGAAGGTGGAGGGGGTATCCCGTGACCGAAGGTGGCCGGCATCGCCAGAAGCCGTGTAAGCCCTTCTGAGGGCCTAACGGGGGCGGACCCTCATCACGGTACTGCCGGGGCCCTGAAAGTCCGTCTACGGGGCTTACACGGCCTCTGAGCGGCATCTGCGGCGGGGCGGGCCTCTCCCGAACACGGGGGCGCGGCCGGGCGGCGGGGCGGGCGCGGCTCCCCGGACCGAGGGGCGGCATCCCGTGACCGAAGGGCGGGCGGTCGAGGGGCTGCGTGCGCGGCGGAGTCACGGGCAGCGGCGATGGCGGCAGTTCCGGCGCGAGAGGTTTGGCTGACGTCGTGCGGGCACCGAGGCGAGCGCAGCGAGCCGAGCTGAACGCACCGTCAGCCTCAACCTCTCCGACGCGTAGCCGCGCTCCGACAGTCCCGAGCACCGAGGGTCGGAGCCCCCAGGCGGAGACCCGAGCCTGCTCGGGGCCGAGGAGCAGCGGTGAGCGCGTCGCTCGTCGGAGACGAGTTGGGTTGTCCCGCCCGCCTCGCACCGAGGGCACCGAGCGCCGGAGCCCCAGCGGAGGCGCGAGCCTGCCCGAGCTGCGAGGCGGTGCCAAGGCGGGGCGCCAGCCCCGCCGCAGGCTCGGCACCGGCTCTATCTATAAACATCTCCCCACACACGAGCGCCCCCTACTTCGTAGGGGGCGCGAGTGTGTGGGCGCGCGCGGATACCACAAACGCGTGTCCAATAGCAATGGGTAGCGGCCGTGAGGCGCGCCGCAGTTTTCAGGGCTGCACCCCTCGTGCCTCCCCTCGACCCTCGGTCTATTGGGCCCACCTTTCCCAGCTCTCAGGCCAAGTGGTACGCCTGTACCAGAAAATAGGGGTCCGACACGCCCGAGTGCGTTGCGCGATGTATGCTGCATACATCTGCCCGTGTATGCAGCATACAAAATGACATAAGTAGTGAAAGCGTCAGGTTTCTGACATCATAGGGTTCTCACAGGATACGGGGACCTTTCCTTGAAACCTCGTTCAGCGCATCACCTCGCGCAGCCCCCTCGATCCGGACCTTCGCCCCCCGTTCCAAGGGAAAGTCCTGTTCTGGTACGCCTGTACCAGAAACTCAGTTTTTTCTCTCATACGGTTGTATAGTGGAAGGGTGGTCCCCGTCACAGCACGTTCTGTGAGACAACTTGTCTCAGGATGTGAGCATAGGTGCAGAGGGCGACTTTGCCCTACTCGCGCAAGGGAAAGGTCCTCCCCGCTCATCTTTCGAACATATGTCCGTGGGTAGTGCACGGTTCAACAAGAATGGGTGTTCTAGTACAGGCGTACTACATTTAGGTGCCCTGGTTCACAGATTTAACCGTGAAAAGGGGTACCCCCGGGGGGTATACCTGTGACCGGGGACACGAAGAGGGCCCCTCCGAAGAGGGGCCCTCGCGGTTGGGGTAGGTGCCGAGCGAGGCTCGTCCGGTGTCTCAGGCGCCGTGCAGAGCCGCCTCGACCGCCTTCCGGCGGACTCGCTCAGCCTCGATCAGGGCCGCTCGATGCTGCTCGGCACGGAGCTCAGCCTGATCGGCCTTCTGCCTCGCGCTCGCCTCGCGGCGCTTGCCGGTCTTCGTGATCGTGGTCGGGAAGGTCGGGTCCATGCGCCGGGCCCGCTTCAGCCACGAGTCGACGGTGTAGGGGCTACGGCCGAGCTTCTGAGCGAGCTCGGAGCGGGTGTAGCCCTTCTCGATCAGGTCTCGCAGGACAGACGGGTCAGGGCCCTTGTAGCGGTTACCGCCGCGCGCAGCCGGCTCCCTGCGGCCGAGCACCTCCGCGGCGATCTCCGACAGCGTGCGGTGGGGGATCGAGTCCGGGAAGCGGACCCCCTCGTCGGGCTTGCAGACGAGAGCAGTGATCTGGTAGCGGCCGCCACCATCGCGCTCGTCGGTGATCTGGACGAGGTACTCCATCTCGGCGCGGGGGTCCCGCACGTGCGCCGCGGGGGCGCCGTTCAGGCTGGACAGCTTGTACTGGTAGTCACGGAGTGCGTTTCTCATTGGGTTCTCCTATGGGTGCGGTAGGTGGTTGTGGTTGATGCTTATGCTGCGGTAGGTGTGAGACGAGTCTCAGACCTGCGGGAGCGGGTCGTCCTCTTCGTGCAGGTCGTGCACACCCCAGCGGGTCCCAGCCGAGGGGCCGGCCACGATCGGGACGTCCATCTGGCAGTCGAGGGGCTTCAGGAAGGTGTTGACGTCCTCCATGCGGCGCTTGCACTCGACGAGGATTTCCTGCCAGCGGTCCTCGGGGGCCTCGATGCAGATCTCGTCGTGGACGGTGGCGACCACGTGGGCCCCCTCGACCTTAGGCAGCGGGTAGCCGGGCAGCGTTCCCATGATCGAGGCGGCGGCCATCTGCATGAGGTCTGAGCCGAAGCCCTGGACGGGGCTGTTCAGGGCGTTGCGCTCGGCGTGGGAGGCCTTGAAGCCGCTCTTCGAGTAGATGTCCGAGAGCCACTGCGTGCGTCCGATGGGGGACGTCACGAAGCCACGCTCGTAGGCGCGCTGCTTGGCCCTCTCGTGCCACTGGAGCATGCCGTCCCACATCTCGAAGAAGGCCGAGTGGACGGCCTGCGCTTCATCCAGCGTCATGGCGACGTCGTAGGCGGTGGCTGCGTACGTCTGGAAGCCGCCAGGGCTCATGCCGTACAGCAGACCGAAGTTGCCAGCCTTGGCGCGCTTGCGCTCCAGAGAGGTGACGTCCTCGGGCTTCTTGCCCGCCATCTTCGCGGCGAGGAGCCTGTGAAGATCATCACCACGCTGGAAGGCCTCGATCATTGGCTGCGAGCGCGAGATGAACGCGGCCACCCGCAGCTCGACCTGGCTGTAGTCGAGGTCGAGCAGGACGTACCCGGGACGAGGGATAAAGGCCGGCTTGAGCCGGGCCGAGCACTGCTGCATGTTAGGTGAGTCACAGCTCAGGCGGCCTGTCTTCACGCGGCCGACGTTGTAGGTGGCGTGAATCACGTTGTTAGGGTCACGAAGGTCGAGCCACTGGTTCAGAAACTCCAGAGTCTTTACGGCGTCGCGGTGACGGAGCAGCGCGTCGGCGGCGGGGCTTCCCTGACGCTGCTGGGCGATGAGGACCGCCTTGTTCCACTGAGCGTTGCCGGAGTCCGTGCGGGCGGTGACCCGCAAGTCCCCGGCCTCGAGGGCCTGAGCCACGAAGCCCTGGAACCACTTCGAGGTGGCCGCCGTGGTCACGCCGTCCTTCGCCGGCGCCGGGGCGGGCTCGGTGCCGTACAGGCCGAGGATGTCCTGGCAGGCCTGAAGGCGCTGGGCGTCCATCTCCTTGATCTTCTCGTGGACCCAGTCCACGTCGAGGAGGAAGCCGCGCTGCTCGACCTTCGTGAGCGTCTTCACGGTCGGCATGGCGACGTAGGTGGCTACCTTGCCGAGGCGGGCCATCTGGATGTCGTCAGAATCGAAGGGCTCATCCTCGCCGGTCAGGAACATCTGGTCGCGGTGCTCCTGCTCGATCTTCCAGGTGTAGTAGGTGTCGCGAGCCGCATACTCGCCGAGCTGGATCAGGTCGACGCGCTCCGCGGCACCGGGGGTCCCGAGGTCGAAGTCGTCCCACTCCTCGATCCCGAAGTCGCGCGCGGCGCGGATCTTCAGGCGGGTGCGGGCCTCGGTGTCGACCAGCTGGGAGGAGACGGTGGTGTCCCACTCGATCCGGTCGGACAGGTCCACGCCGGTCTGGGCGAAGACCCACCGGGCGTCGAACTTGATGTTCGCGTTGACGAACGGCTTGCCGCTGCGGTTGATCTCGCGGCCGATGATCGCCATGACCTTCCGCCACGAGCCCAGCAGCGGGCTGGCCGGGTGCGAGAGGGGGACGAGGAAGGTCATCGGCTGCTCACCGTCGAACTTCCTCCAGTTGTAGGCACCGGCAGCGGTGCGGGAGGCGTCCGGGAGGGTGAGGGCTGCCAGGACGATGCGGGCCGGGTAGCCGCCGTTGGTGTCGCCGCCGGCCTCGGCGTACTCGTCTAGGCCGGTGGTCTCTAGGTCCATGACGATCTCAGAGGACTCGTGAATGGCCTTCACGAGGGTCTTCAGGTCGTCCTTGCCCCACACCCAGGTGATAGGCCCGCAGGGCGTCTCAGAGCCCTGTGCGGCCTGCCTAGCGCGGCTCACGACCTTGCTCAGGTCCATGATGCTCATGGGTTCTCCTTCAGTAGGGCGCTCGTAGGCGCCGGGTGGATAACCCAAAGATATATCTTGGCAGTTCACCGGTCAAGACCTCACAACTAACAAGACTGGGCGGTGGAGATGTGAATGGGTACACAAGAACCCCCAACCGCGAAGATCGTGAAAAGCGGCTGGGGGTTCTTGCTGTGTGACCCTGGACGTCTGCCTTAGATGTCCCGTGAGATGAAGGTTAGCAGATCGCGGAGGTTTCCGACCTGAGTACGGCGGCCAACATTGAGAGATCTGAACCACACTTCGACGTCCCACAGGTCGTAGTGACCGCGAACCTCGGTCGAGGGGCGCAGCGTGATGACACGCTCGTGGCCGTTGTCTGCAATCACCTGGGCGACCATGTCACCCTCGACCTCGATCGGGACAATGTTGACGTACTTGAAGAACGGGGTCAGGGCGTTCTTCCAAGCCTGAGCTGTAGTGCGACGCTCGGCCAGGGTGTCGAAGCGGTCGGGGAAGGCGATGTGGTTGGTGGCGATGGATGTCATTGGAATCTCCTATGGGCGGTTGGGGTGGGTCCAGGGTAGACGAGTCAGTGCTTGTTCAGGTAGAGGCTGTGCCCGCAGCACAGGCACCGCTTGAAGAACATCGGAGCCAGGAGCGAGAGGAAGCCGGTGCAGAAGGCCGCGGTCCAGTGGATCAGGTTGAAGGCGACCAGCTGGGCGCCGCCTTCGCAGTGCTTGCAGCCGCGGCAGGCCTTGCCGGTGATGACGAAGTGGGAGTTGCTGTAAGTGCTCATGCCTCAACTGTAGATTGTCAGTTAGGCGGGCGCAATACATGACAAGGTACTTAATTAGTGATGCATGGCACATACATACCGAAAGGGTCAACTGAGTTGTGGAAAAGGCTGGGGGTGGATATAGACTCTTCTCAGCATTCCCGCCAGTGACCCAGATAGGAGCCGATATGAACCCACTGGACGAGGCAATCGTTGCCAACGACCTTCTACCCGAGAAGGACCGCAAGACCAACATCGACCTGGCTGAGGAGTTCCACACCTCGGAGGCCTCGGTAAGGCGCCACCGACGTGCGCTCAAGCGTAAGGGCTCCGGAAAACCGGACCTCACGAAGGACGCATTCTTCGAGGACCTCCCCATCGAGTCGATCACGAAGCGCGGCAAGACAATCCGCCTCGCCGACGGCTCCTACGAGAAGGTCGAGTACAAGCCCGGCACCATCGAGATGGCCGAGGCCAAGCGCCTCTCGTGGGACGACCTTGAGCCCGTCTTCGCTGAGCCCTATATTCCGCCAGCGTCAGCCCTCGCCGAGGCTCGTGAGGAGACCCCAATCGTCTGTCTGGCGGACTTTCAGGTCGGGAAGGTGGCTCAGGGGGGCGGTACCGAGGACACCGTCCGCCTCGTACGCCGGGCCCTGCACGACATTGCCCATCATCTCGCAGGCCCGAAGCGGTGGAAGCGCATCGTCGTGGCCGACGTTGGTGACTCGACCGAGGGCTTCTGGAACGTGGCCTCCCAGGCCCAGACCAACGACCTCAGCCTGACCGATCAGATCCGCACCGTGCAGCGCCTCTACGCCGAGGCCGTCAAGCTCCTCGCCCCACTGTGCGACTCCCTCGTGTACGTAGCCGTCCCCTCCAACCACTGTGCCGTACGCGTCGGCCCCGGCAAGAACAGCCGCGCCAACGCCCCCGATGACGACTTCGGCATCATGATCTCGAAGAACATCGAGGACATCGTGGCCGACCGCGAGGGTTTCGAGCACGTCGTCTTCCACCGTCCCGAGAAGTGGGAGGAGGCCGTCACCGTCGCGGCCGCTGACGGCACGCACGTCGGGTTCACGCACGGCCACCTGGCGGGCTCGCAGAGCAAGGTTCCCGGGTGGTTCCGGGACCTCGCCTTCGGGCACCGCAGCGGCCTGCACGACGCCCGGATCCTCGTCCATGGGCACTGGCACAACTTCGCGGTCCGCCAGGTCGGAGACGCCCGCTGGGTGGTCTCCAGCCCCTCGGCCGACCGGGGCAGCGACTGGTGGACTAACGTCTCCGGCGATTCGACCAAGCCCGCCATCCTGACCTTCGAGGCTCGGGGAGGGAACGCCCAGAACTGGCGTCTCTGGTCCTGACGCGGATCGACGGCGCAGAGAACCCCCGCATCCGATGTGGCTGCGGGGGTTCTTCGTCTCTCAGACCGTCGGGGTCGGGAGGACCTGCTGGATCCCGGAGACCATGCAGCCGACCGCGCCCTTCTGGACAGCCTGAGTGTAGGCCTCCTTCGTGGGGCAGATGTGACCCCACACCGGCTTACCGAAGGTCCTGGCGATGCCCCAGTTTGTGGCGGACGCCTCATAGGGAATTCCGAGGTAGTCCCAGTGTGAGGCCCACGAGCGACCTTCGCCGTTAGTGACATGCTGCTCATACATGTAGCCCCAGCACTTCCAACCCGCAGCCCGCCACTGGTCGGACAACCACGTCGCATCGGCCGACATCTTCCAGATGACCCGTGACTTGGCGTCCGGGGGCAGGAGTAGTGCGAGCTCAGACCACTGCGCGGCCGAGAACTTCGGGTCCAGCACCGTCACGTGGGAGGAGCCGTACGCTTCGAGGTAGTCCTCGACCCGCATGATCGGCTCACCCTTCGTGGTGTACTGCTTGACCTGCTCCCACGTCATCTGAGACAGCGGCGTGTTGGGAGCCGACGGGTCGACCCGCTGCAGTTTCTCGTCGTGAGCCAGGACCCAGATGCCGTCCTTCGTGCGGTGCGTGGAGACCTCGAGAGCCCCTGCGCCGTGCGCGACAGCGTTGGTGTAGGCCCGCATCGAGGCCTCCGGCCAGGAGCCGGAGCCGCCCCTGTGAGCAACAACGAAGCCCGGAGTCGACATCATCGCGTCGATCGAGGCGTAGCCCGCAGGAAGTGACCGCATCGTGGCGGGTACCTCCTCCAGGCGGTCGTTCACGATCACCGAGACGGTCGTAGAGCCGAGCCCCTGAATCTCAGGGTTCGGCGGGGCCGGGAGGGAGGGGTCAGCGCCGGGGCCGGGAGCAGCGCCGCCGCCGCCCACGGTGAGGAACACCTGAGCCCAGGCCTGCGGCCCGTCCTGGCCGCCACCGACGGTGACGGCACCGAGGAGGGCAGACCAGGACGCGTTGGCGTCGTGACCGCCGGAGACCATCTTCGAGTGCTCGGGACGCCAGTCGACCAGCGGGTCGACGTTGCGTCCGTGCTGCTGCGAGAAGGTCAGGTTCAGCTTCCCAGCCTGAGGCTTGGCGGTCGTCCATCCAGTGTTGGTGACCGAGCGCACACCCTTGAGGACCACGAGCAGCGCGTTCTCCCGCGCCCCGCCTCGGAACGCCCCCGACAGGACGACGTTTTGGGTGTCCGAGGGGGACGACACATTGCGGACGGCCACGTAGCCGGACCGACCTCCGAGCCCACTGGTCGCGGTGATCGGAGACCACCCGGCCGGAGCCTTCGCCTGAGTGTTGCCCCACTGGGACGAGTACGCCAGGACGGCGATGTCGCCAGCCTCGGACGTGGCCGAGATCGGCTGCAGTGTGCCCGCAGGGCCCTCAGCGTGAGCCCACGACCGCACGTACTGCTTGTCGTACGGGTTGTCGCCCTGCGGAGGCGGCGGAGGCGCTGCGGGAGCCTCCTCGACCGAGATGTTGTGGAAAGTGACACTCGGCTGGCCCGGCTTCAGCTGGAACTGCGGGGTCCACAGAGGCTGAGACCTGTCCTTGAGCTCCAGCGTCACATCCTGGGTGACGTTAACGCCCGGGGACAGAGTGATCTCCCCGAAGTCATGCTGGCCGACCTGAGCGGTCTCGTCAGCCTTCGAGAACGGGTTGTGCTTGATGTCGACGGTCGAGGCGGCACCAGCCGAGTACCGGAAGGTGATCTTCCAGCGCCCAGACGCGATCGGCTTAGCCTCGCTCGCCCAGGGGACGAAGATGGTGCCAGCCTGGACTGTGAGGTTCTGACCGGCGAAGCGGCCGGTGTTGGTCCACCAGTGTTCTGGCCATGGGTAGATCGATGCCACTTAGCGTGCCCTCCGAACGATGATGGTGCCGACCTTGGTCCCGGCGGGGACGGGGTCGTTGGGTCCGAGCACGAGGAGGTTGGATGGGGTGCCGCCCTCTCCGGCGCCGGGGGCCTCGCCCTTCTTCGCGTAGGTCTTGTCGCAGTACTCGGCGCTGTAGACGCGAACCTCTGCTGTGACGGCTGCCATCAGATACGTACCTCTCGTGAGTAGAGCCCGGACTGTCCGGGAATCGGGTGCATGTGCTTGATAGTGACGGAGCCGTCACCGTTGTCCTGGACGTTGCGCATGAGGATCGAACCGTCCCAGAGCTGCGTCCAGGCGTCGTAGACGCCGTCCCCGGCCTTCAGCTCGGTCGGCAGGTTCAGGGGGAGCGGGTCCGAGGCGGGGGTCACGACCGAGGCGGTGACGGCGCCCTCCTTGCCGTCCTTGACGGTGGACACGCGGCCGTAGCCGTTCTCCCCCATCTGGACGCCGTAGGAGCCCTCCCAGGGCGTGAACTTGAACGTCTTCAGGTGCATGGTGGTGGGAGGCATCGTCTCCCAGCCGCCCTTACCCTTGAACGCCCACAGATTGATGTGGACCCGCTGGGAGCGAGGGACCGGCACAGTCTGGGTGAGGGTGCCCGAGTAGTAGCCACCCTCGTTCACCGGAGTGTTGCGGGCCCGCTCCTCCGTGAGGTGGCTCTCCCAAGTCTCCCACCGGATCGTGCCTGGCATCCACGTCATGCGGACGGTCGCGCCCTTACCGGAGCGCGTCCACACGCGGTCGTTGAGGTGGATGCCGCTGTTCTCGTCACCCGGGTAGTAGGTGTACTTCCCCACCATGTCGGTGTAGCCCGACCAGTACGAGTCCTCGACGATGTCGATCTCCTGGTAGCCCGGGTTCGGGTCCTCCCAGTCGAAGGGGAAGATGCCCCACACGACGTTCTTGTGGAGGTCGCGCATCTTGGTCGGTGCGACGATCTCGTAGGACGCCTCGAAGGTCCCGTAGCCAAGGGACTCAGCCGAGACGATCTCAGCTGAGTACGGCTCGCCGCCGATGACCGACGTGGAGATCGTGACAGAGCCGTCTCCCAGCTTGGTCAGGGCCGCCGGGTTCCACTTCTGGTTCGCGGCCGGGCCGCCTGGGTGCCATGCGTCAGTACGCACCACCCAGTGCAGCCCGAACGCCTCGACGGTCGGCTGACCGTAGTCCTTGTAGAGCTCAATCTCTGGCACTTATTAGCCTTCCCTACGAATGATGACGGTGTCATTGGCGGTTCCTGCCGGGATGGGGTCATTGGGCCCGAGGACGAGGAACGGGTTCTTAGCCGCCCCGGCGCCGCCCTTCTTCAGCTCCTCGATCTGGGCCTTCAGGTCCTCGATCGTGAGCTGCAGGTCGAGGGTCCCGCGGATCCAGGCCGAGGTCAACCTGATCAACTGCTCCGACGGCGGGTTCTCGTAGGGGTTGCCCACCGGCTGCCACTGTCCTCCGCGGTTCGGATCCTCGACCAGGACACCGTCGGTGATGTAGGCGTGACCGATGGGCAGCGTGTCCATCTTCTCGAAGACCTGCCGGTAGTTGTCCTTCGTCACACCGTGCACGACAGCCCACCAGCGGCTGGAGGGGTACGCCTTCATGTGATCCGGCAGGATCGGTGTGCCCGCGTCCTCGTTGAGGAACTTCTTCGCGTCCTGCTCGAACATCATGGCCACGTCGAAGTCGAGGGCGCAGACCTGCTGCGACATATTCGACCCGGCGTTGACCACGATGAGGAAGCCCTTGCCGTACGTGGAGCGGATCGTGTCGATCAGGTCCTTGTACCAGGCAACACGGCTCGACTGGGCTCCCCAGCCGTTGATGGTCTCGTCCAGGAACACGCCGCCGACCACGTCGCCGTACTGCTCCACGAACTTGGCGATCTGGCCGAGGATGTACTCCTTGGTGTACTTGTCCGGGTTGGGTACGCCGCGGCGGGCCTCCGCCTGCGGAGGCAGGGAGGCCACGCCGTACTGGGTCTTGACGTAGAAGACGGCGCGCTTGGCCCCGGCACCGAGAGCGAAGCTGGCCTGCTTGCCGAAGTCCTCGTTCTTCTCGTCCCAGTTGCCGCTGTCCTTGTTCAGGATGACGATGCCGAGAGTGGAGCCAGCCTTGAGGGCCTTCGCCCACTTCGAAGTGCCCTGCTTCTCGCTGTAGTAGTCCGGCCAGTAGTAGGTGACCGGGCTGGAGTAGCGGGCGCCTGCCTTGAAGGGGGACTGCTCGGCGATCAGGGCGTCGAGCTGGCCCTCAAGCGCGTCCAGCTCCTCCTTCTTGGCGTAGCCGGTGAGCTCTCCAGGGTCACCCGCAGGGCCTTTGGGGCCTTGAGGGCCCTCGGGGCCCGCAGGGCCTTTGGGGCCTTGAGGGCCCTCGGGGCCCTGCGGGCCGGGGCCACCGTCCGGGCCCTTGTCGCCACGGGGGCCCTTCTCACCGTCGGGGCCTTTGGCACCGGGGCTCTTCTTGAACGCCTCGAAGTCGGTCTTCGTGGTGTAGGTAGCGGCCGCCTCGGTCTTCGGGAGGGCAGCGTCAGCGACGCGCTTAGCCTCCGTGACGGAGGCGATGGTGGCGTAGGTCGCAGCAGCCTCTGTCTTGGGGAGGGCGGCATCCGCCTTGGTAGCGACGGCCGAGAGGGCGGTGGTCTTGGCGTACGAGTCCAGGTCCGTCTTGCGGGCGTAGTCCCCGAGCTGGGCGGTCTTGACGTAGCCCGACAGGTCCGGGATCTTCCCATCGCCCGCGAGCTGGGCCTTTGTGAGCTCGTCCTTGGTCGCGTATGTGGTGGCGGCCACGTCCTTCGGGAGGGCGGCGTCCGCGGTCTCCTTGACGGCAGCCACCTCACCGGAGAGGGAGGCGGGGGCGAAGGACGTATTGGCAGAGGCCGCGTAGGTGCGCAGCTCCTGCTTCGTGGAGTAGGTCTCAGTCAGCTCGCTGCGGGTGACGAACTTGCCGTCAGCGTCAGCGACGTGCTGGCGGAAGTCCGCCGCCTTCGCGTAGGTGGTCTCAGCGTCCGCCTTAGGCAGGTAGTCCGACAGAGATGCCTTGGTGGCGTAGGGGGTCAGGTCCGGCTTGGCGGCGTCCACCTCGCTCTTCGTGGCGTAGGTGGACTGGGCCGAGGCGGTGGTGAGGTACGAGGAGAGCTCGCTCTTCGTAGCGGCGCCCTGGACCGAGGTGGACAGGCCGTCGATGCGCTCCGAGAGCCCCTGGCGGGCCTGGGCGGCGTCAGCCTTCGTCTCGTAGGTGGTCTGGGCGTCGGCAGAAGTGACGTAGGACGCGAGGGCGCTCTGCGGGGCCGCAGCGTCCGCGGTGGCCTTGACCGCGTCGATCCGCTGACCGAGTGTGGTGTCGGCCGACGTCATCTCCGCCTTCGTGGCCAGGTGCGAGAGGTCGGGAGCCTCACCCTTGCCGCCGAGCTGAGCGTTAGCTAGGTCACTCTTGGTGGCGTAGACGCCCGCAGCCTCGGTCTTAGGCAGGTAGTCGGCCAGGGAGGCCTTAGTGGCGTAGGTCTCAGCGACCTGGGAGGCGGCCTGGGAGGCCGCGGTCTGGGCAGCCTCGGCGGTCTGGTAGGCGGCCAGCTCGGCCTTCGTGGCGGCCTTGGGGAGGGCTTCCTCCAGCGGAGCGATGCGGCCCTCGAGGGCGGTCTTGACCTGGGCGACGGCAGCCTGGGCGGCCGAGGCGCCCTCGGTGCGGGCAGCTTGGTTGACACTGTCAACTGTGGGAGCTGCGTCCACCTTCGAGGAGACTGCGGAGACAGTGGACGACAGGGAGTCGATGCGGCTGTTGATCTGGGTGTCGGCCGACTGGACCTCGTTCTTGGTGGCGTAGGCCGACAGGTCGGGGGCCTGCCCGCCTCCCCCGAGCTGCGCCTGCGCGAGGGCCTCCTTCGTGGCGTAGGTCTGAGCCGCTTCGGCGCGCGGGAGCGCCGCCCCGGCGGTTGCCGAGACGGCGTCGATGCGCTGACCGAGGGCAGCGTCGCCCGCAGCCCGCGCACTCTCAGTGGCTAGCCCCTGGGCCGCCTGCTTGGTAAGGAATCGACTGTCAGCCCCTTCGCGGCTGTACCAGGTCAGGTCGGCCATAGCGGCGCTACCTCCAGGTGAGTACTCCATTGCCTAGGTCTATGACTTCAGACCCATTGATAGCCTCTAGTGTAGTTGCGTTGTCCACACTGCGGACACCTCTGCGAGGCGCTGGAGGCTCAGGCTGAGGTTGCGGCTGAGGAGGCCTCGGGTCAGGCTGAGGTGACGGCGGCGGTGACGGTGGGCGCGGAGACGGTGGCAGTGCGCCTATGAGGTCAGACAAGTCGAGGGTCTGACCGTCCGAGAGGTAGCGGGTTGTACGGACATGGGCGCCCAGGTCCCCCGGGATAGTGAGATCTATCTCATAATTCCCGGGCTTGAGGGTCAGGTCCCCACCAGTCGGCGTTACCAGACGTCCATCAGGGTTGATCCTGGCAGATACCCGTCCGGCAACGATCTCACGGGCAGGTAGCGGAGCGCCGAGGGCGGTCGGGGTGAAACGAATCCGCCCCATACGGCCGAGGCCGTCGGGGCCGGTGACCCGTCCTGTGACGGTAACGGTCTGGGACATCAGGGCTCCTGACGTAACGGCGTAGTCTCAGTCTTCACTCTATCAATACGAGAGTGCAATGACTGGACCTCTGCGTATAGGTGGGACCTGTCAGTGCGAGCGTCATTGCGGACGCCCTCGACCTGGGTCTCGATGCGGGCCATGCGAGCGTCGTGCTCGCGGTCCGAGGCCCGCAGCTCATCGACGGACGCGGTCAGGCGCTGAAGACCGTCGAGCACGAGGGAGAACTTGCCGTCCAGGTCGTCACGCAGGTTCTCAGTGTGGTTGTTGTGGACACCCTCAGAGGCCGACTCGGCAGCGTTCGCTGCCCGCACAACATGGGCACTCATCCGGGTCATCCGCTCCTCTAGGCGTGTCTGCTGCTTGCTGATGGTGATCCTTAGCCAGGTGATGAGCGCGACCAGCAGGGCCGTCCCCGCCGCGACCGCGTCGGGCGAGGTAAGCACTGCAACGAAGGGGGACGGGTCCGACCCTGCTGGAAGCACTGGAACGTCACCTACCCGTCAGCCCGCGTGGCGCGGCGTGTAGCCGGGCGTGGGGGGAGTGTCGGTGGGGATGGCGCGGTCGGTCTCCGCCGGGGTGGCGAAGGCCTTGAGGACCGCGGCCAGGGTCGCGGTAGCGGCGACACCGGCGGCAGCCTTCAGATCGAGGTCGACGATGGAGGTGCCGACCACGACGGCCCCCACGAACGACTGAGCGAACGTGGAGATGGACCGCTCCAGCAGACCGGACCAGAACGACTTCGAGGCGTACATCACTTGCTCTCCTTCAGGAACTTGCGGAAGGCGTCACGGAAACCCTTGAAAATGGGGGAACCCTCAGGCTGGCTGAAGGCGCGCTCCAGCTGGTCCATCGTCGCGTTGGCGGCGTCGGTGCCGACAGCCTCGCGAGCGTCGTTGGCGTCGTAGGTGAGGCGGTCGTAGAAGTCAGGCCACAGGAACTTCGGGGCGCCGAGGGCCTGCTTGTAGGCCTCCGCAATGATCCCCTCGACCTTCTGGGTCTGGCAGCCGTCCCGAAGGACCGCGTACTCGCGGGAACCGTTGCGCTCGGTGTAGATGAAGAGCATCTGCTTCCTTCCATAGGTAAGGGCGGGGCCAAATGGCCCCGCCCTTAGTGTATCCCTATGAGTGGTGGAGGTTTAACCTACCGCCCGCAGGGTCAGGAGGTCTTCGGCTCGTACATGAACCGGCCCGTGTCCGCCCACGAGCGGTTCAGGGCCTCCTGGAGGACCGCACAGGTAGCGCGTCCCCAGGAGCCGTCGATGAACCGCTCAGCCGTCCAGTCCGGAGCGAAGCGCCGCCAGACGTCCGACTCAGGCATGCCCGGCACCCAGTTCCACGCCCACAGCTGGAAGACGCGGTACAGGTCCGAGGTCCACTGGCCGTCGGCCGGGAGCTCCGTCTTGCCGGTGTAGGCCTTGATGAGGTCAGCACCGACAGCGTCGTTCAGGTAGCGAGCCAGGTTCGCCACCGCGAAGGGCTCCGGGTAGTCCCACGCGTTCATCACGCGGCGGAAGCGGCGGGCGGTCGGCGGGTCCCAGATGCCGTTGACCTGGATCACGCCGTAACCGTCCAGAGCCTGGTTGCCGGAGGACGACGTGGCGGCGAGCGAGTCCCAATCCACCGCGGTCGCGTGGAACCGGTTCAGGTCCAGGTGGCCCCCGTAGCCGGGCAGGTGCCCGTCCTCGGTGTACTGGTGGATGAGCGGCGCGCCCCAGTAGGGCACGTCGGTCGGGCGCTGCGGGTCTCCGTAACCGTCGTACCGGTCCGAGTACCACTGGCCGCCCGCGTACCAGAGCGGGTAGCGCGAGGCGACCTGCGACCAGTCGTAGCCGGCGGCGGCGGAGCCGTTCATGTAGATGCCAGGCCTGGCTCCGGTCCTGGACTCGACGGCCTGGAGCCAGGCGTTCGCCCAGCCGGAGCCAAGGGAGACCGCGTTCGCCTCCCAGTCGAGCCACAGGGTGGCGCGACCGAGGTAGGGCGAGACAGCCTGCACGAACGCCTCGACCTGCGCGTCCAGTGAGGACGTGGGGCGGGCGAAGTGGTAGAACCCGAGCCGCTTGCCGCTCTGGAGGGCCTGCTGGGCCTGCGTGTTCATGAAGGGGTTGACGTAGTCGTCATCCTCGGTCGCCTTGACGATGACGAAGTGCGCCGGGATGAGCGTCAGGTCGGCGCCACTCTGGTGCGAGGAGACGTCGATACCCCATGGCATGGAGTTGCTGGCTGGCGCCGCGGCGGGCTGCTCAGGCGGGGGAGCCGGGGTCGAGGCCTGCGCGGCGGCCGGGGCCGCGTGAGCGAACTCGGGGAACTGCTGCATGAACTTCGCGTCGTTGAAACGGTGGCACGAGGTCCATCGCCCGCCCTGCGTGTGAGGGTGGCTGGCGTATGCGACCGTGCGGGTCTCCTGACCCGTCGTGTCTCCGGCGTAGCCGTCGATGGAGCCGTCCTCCGCGATCCAGGCCTCCGAGACGAGGTCGTTGGCGGCGTCACTAACGACCACAACATGGCCAACGCCCCCCTCGTTAGCGGCCGAGAGGATGATGTCCCCGTCCTGGAAGCCGCCGGCGGGGCGGAGGTCGGAGTCGTTCCAGGGGACCTCGTCGAAGCCGCGAGCCTCCAGGCCGGGGCGAAGGTTCCCGGTCCACAGGTCGTCGATCTCAGGCAGGGCACGGTGGCCCCACGGCACGCCGTAGGCGACGTGCAGGCCGTAAGCCACGCAGCCTGCGGCCAGGGACGAGCAGTCCGCGTTCTGCGCTGTGGTCACGTAGCCGAGCTCATCGGCGTTCGCGAACCACGTGCGACGCTCCGGCTGGCTGTAGCCGATGTTGGCCACGTCAGCCAGGTAGCGGGCCTGGCCCGCCGTTACGGTACCTACGCTCACTTCTTCTCCTTACCGGCCAGCTCGGCCTCTAGAGCAACGATCCGCTGCTCGGCGATGACCGCCCTACGGGTCAAGGCGGCAATTTCTAGGGTCAGGGCGTCCACTACCTGAGTAGCGTCGACCTGGGCTCCCGAGGGGGATGCTGAGGGTGTCATGATTGCTCCTTTTCAGTGTTCTGGGCGGGTTTGGGGGCCGGACCGTAGTCGGCCCAGCCCTCCTCCAGGGTACCGGAGATGTCGTCTGAGGGGCCTACAGGGGGAAGCTGCCACGGGGAGTCCAGAGTTCTGTCCCGCAGCTCGACCTCGTCGGTCTCCGGGTCCCACTCATCCAGCTGCCGGGCGCCCTTGACCAAGACACCGACCCGCTCCCCCGGCTGACCACTGACCTCCACAGTCCACGGGGGAGCGTCGACCCCGAACCCGGTCTTGACGATGGTTGCCGTGGCCGAGGACGAGGTGAACGCGATCCAGGGGGCCTCTGGGGAGGCGATCTTGGGGACGTAGTCCGGAAGCTTCCAGGAGCCGCGCCCCTCGGAGTCTAGGGTCACGTACTCCCAGTACTCGATCCCGTCGTAGGGGCTCTCGGTGCTGGCATGCTGGAGCATCATGCGGCGCTTTTTCCACTCTCCGGGGACACGCATGATGAAGTTCTTGCCCCCGACCCCTCGGAACCCGTTACGGTCCACGACGGCTTGCTTGCCCTTCCCGTACCCGAGTACGGTGTTGGTGGCGTTCCCCCACACACCGGTTTCATCCCACTTGTGGGTGTGGATTCCGAACTGCTCCTGCTGGGAGTACACCATCTGCTTGTTGTTGATGGACACAGCGAATAGAGTGGTGCTGCCGAAGATGTTCGACTTGCCGGGGGCGCCGATGTTGTACCCGCCGGTGTGGATAGACATGTTCCAGGGGGAGTTGGAGCCCCCGTACCCGTACAAGCCTCCGGTCCCGAGCCGGATGTTGGGCGACTGGCCCGCGGCGTTGGAGGGGGCCTGGAGGTAGAGCATCCCCCCGTTGAACTGGGGGTCCTCCCGGAACGTCACGAGAGCTGGATAGGTGTAGGCCGAGGCTAGCTTGTTCATGGAGATTCCGACTCCCCAGTGGCCGCCCCAGTTGTCGGCGTCGGACTGGGTCTGCGCGGACACGATATCTGTGAACCACGCTCGGGACCAGGTGTCCGAGATGCCTAGAGTCCCGTCAATAGTCACGTGCCCCGTAGAGGCGTTGATATTGACCGACGGGATTCTGTTAGCCCGGTACACTCGAATCCCGTAGTCGTCGATCTTTACGCCTTGGGATGGGGTGGGGGACGTCTGAATCGTGGCTCCGGTGATGACCTGCCCGTCAATGGCTCCCGCCTGAACGGTGTCCGCAGAGACCGAGTTGGCCGCGAGCATGCCCGCCCGGATCTGCTCGAACTCCCCCAGCTGCGCGGTCATGACCCTGGTCCAGACATTGCGAGCTACCACGTCGGTGAACGACGCGTTGCCGGTTACAGTGAGCTGGTCGGTGGTCAGCTCCAGGAACCGGCCGACGTCCGAGGCGATCTTTCGGGCCGCGATCTCACTGATCGATGCGGACCCCGCCGTCAGCTTGCCGACGTCGAGGTTGCTGATCTGCTGATTGTCGATCTGCATCCGCTCCCAGGCTTTGCCGTCCCAGCGCCACTCCGCCACGATCTCCAGCGTTACGGCGTCCTGGACGCGGCAAGTGTCCCCTACCGACTCGCCCGCAAAGGGGGGCTTCGAGGTAGCCGTGCCCCTGATGTAGTAAATCTGACCGAAGGAGGTGCGCATGCGACGCACGGCCGACTCGATGGCCGAGGAGGTCATCTTGGAGACGGCGAGTGAGTAGTCGTCCCCAGCCTCTTCCCACCTCCACCCCTTCGGGGAGTAGACGACGGCCGACTCGGGGGCCGTCCGCGAGTGGGATGGGGTGGACTGCCCGGGGGAGGCAAAACCTGGGGTGGTTACGTACTGCCCCCCACCAGCTCTGGGGCCTGCCGCTTGGGGGTTCTGAGGTCCTGCCATGGGTTACTGCGCCTTGATGATGTAGTAGAGGGCGGTGAACGGGGGGCGGTTCTCGTGCTGCTGGTCGCCTCCAGCGTCCTTCGCCTTGATACCGGATACCGATCCCTGCTCCGTCGTGGACAGAACCTGCCAGCCAGAGCCACTTCCGGTATTAGACGCGTACATCCCAACACCGCTGGCCGCGGCCTGACCGGCCTTACCGACAATGTCGTGGCTGTGGAGGGGCATCTGAGACCTGGTCAGGGTCACGAAGTCGGCACCGGCCTGGGAGCCGAGACCATACCCGTTACCCGCGCCCGCAATGAAGCGTTTACGTAGGTCAGGAACCCGGAAATAGTCGGAACCGCTCGATCCGTAGATGGTACCCAGCACCTGGAACAGCTTCGAGTAGGCGGCCTTGCTGAGGAGCTGACCGTCGCAGAGGACCCAGCCGGTAGGCGCCTGTCCCCCGCAGTAGGCCACTACGGTCCCCACAGGCACGAGGGACTGGGCGGCGGCGAGGATCTCCTGCTTCACCCGAACGAGGTCGGCCGTATTCTGGGACTTGAACTCATAGACCTTGTTCTCGACGTTCGTCACCCCCTGAGTGGCGGCGGAGATGCCGGACTCCATGCGGGTCAGGTCGGCTGCCGTGATGCGGGTCTCCCCCGCCCCAAAGCCATCCTTCCACTGCTTGGTAGCTACGTAGGGTTCCATGACTATCTGTCACCTTCTGCTCTGAGGACGAATACGCGGCCGTCTGGGGCTACCCAGATGCTCGATCCAATTTTACCGGCGTCGGGGGGGACTGGTCCGGAGTCGACTAGGGACGTCGCTACCTGAGTCATGGCGTCTGTCAGGTGCTTCATCTCCTTGAGAGTCCCCTCGCGGGCGGCCCGCTGCATAGCGTCGGAGCCTGCGAGTTTCTCCTCAACCTTCTTCACGATGGCGTCAGCGTCAATGCTCTGCTCCAGCGTGATACGTGAGCCCTGCGACCAGTTGGACCGGTTCCCAGAGCGATCGTAGGAGCGGAGCCTGACCTCCCACTCCTTGATCTCCAGCCCGGCCAGGTTGGTGCGCTGGATCGGATTAGGCATGTCGGTGAACTTGGCTGGGGGACGCCCGGGGGCATCCACCGACACCTCAATCCCCGCGAAGTCATCAGGCATTCCGGCGTTACCTACACCCCTACCATCCCAGTAGACCCCCAAGACCCCGAGGGTCTGGGTCAGCTGCGGGGCTGTAGGGACTGGTGGGGGAGTGACGTCGCTGGCCATGAGGGCCTTGACCTCCATCGACCAAGCTCCAGTCACCTCCGCCGTGAGGGCGCGGACGGAGAACATGTACTCCTTACCGCACTCCAGGCCGCCGGTCTCGAAAGTCGCGTCCTTGGAGAAGAACGTGGGCCCGATGAGGTTCGGCAGCTTGCGGTAGGAGACCTCGTACCCGGTGATATCCACCGCGCCTCCGAGGGCGTCCACCTGCACAGGCGTCCACTGGAGAGACACAACGGCCTCCGGCCACCCGCTGGAGCCGACCACCGCCTGCGAGGACACATTGAGCCCGACGGGGGCGATGGGGGCGTACTTGCTCTTAGGCACCTCCGGGCGGGGGTTCTTACCGTCCGAGTTGACGGCTCCGAGGATGCCCTTCTGCTTCTTGGCCATGCGGGCCAGCAGGTCGTCCAGGACTGTGCCAAAGGTGGTGTGGCCCTGGCAACGGCCGTTCTCGGTGATCGACACTGAGACCTGAGTCACGCGCATACGCTGCAGGCCATACCGCCGGTCAACCTGGACCCAGTCCCCGAGGCTGTAGTCCTGGAACGGGAGCCACTGGACGTCGTCGGCCTCCCACTCGCGCTTTACCTCCTGAGCGGCCGTGGCTCCCGTCTTCAGGGTCAGATTCGCCACCGCCCGGGCCGTGGACTCCAGCTCAACGCCTCCAGCCTCCACGACCTTCTCGGTGCGGGGCAGGTCAGCCGGGGCCTCGGGGTTCTTGAAGGTCCACAGGCGGCCGCCCTCGCCCTTGACGAGGACGTGAGTGCACAGCTTGGACCAGTCGAGCTTCTCCGGGGCGGACGTGGTGCCGGAGTTCAGGCGCCATACGACGTCACGATTCTCGCGGTTGAGCGCGGCGTCAGCGTTGTAGACCTGGAGAGTGCGGCCGCGCCACCGGTAGTCGATCATGCCCATATTCATGAGCGACTCAAGGATCGACTTCAGGGAGATGGTCGGGTCGAACGCGACTGAGGTCTTGAGCGCCCAGCCCTGCCCGGCGGAGTCCGTTGTGGTGTTGAAGTCGATGTCCAGCCCCTTACCCCACCCGCGCTTGACGGCCGCGTCCCAGACGGTACGCAGAATTACTCCGGCGGTGCGGGAGTTGAACTTGTACTTCCCGTCCTTGTCCTTCGCGGCCTCGGGCACCGACCACACGAGAGCCCCCTCTAGGCGCTGCCCGATGTGGATGAACTGGGCGGTGCGGTGTTCGGTACCATCCTCGACCAGGTTCCACGAGGACGAGAGATTCATGAATCGGGCGTTCGGCGGCTCGATCCAGTTGGTGCCGTCGAAGGTGAGCTCGACGGCCACCTCGACCATGCGGTCGAGGAGGTCACCGCGCACGCCCTGATCCCCGTTCGGGTACGACAGGGTCAGGGACGGGGTCTCCTGGCGTGGGCACGTAAAAGTGCCCGCGAGGGCGTCCGGGAGGATGCCGATGCGGGGTCCCGCCTCTTCGTAGGCGACATAGCGCATCCCCATGCCGCGAGGGAAGTCAGCGCGACGGGGCATCAGTACGACCTCCTCGCACGGATGTAGCCGGTGCAGTTGAACGCCCGCACCTGGAGCCGACCCGAGGCGTCAGGGTCAAGGCGGAAGCCGTCCAGGCCCATCGAGATCTCACCATCCGCCGGGCGGGCCTCGTTGGCGACGGTCCAGTCAGCCGAGGGGTTCTTCCAGGCGCGGTAGTTCGCCACGTCCACAAGAAGGCGCTCAGCGCCCTGGAGGGAGCCGTTGAATGTGAACGTGGTGCCCGACACGTTGTCCTTGAGGGAGCACGAAGAGCCCGACGGGGACAGCATCAGCCACGGGTCCGGGATCGGCATGTTCCCACCAGCCAGCGGGCCGAGGTCGTTGAGGTTCACGACGGTCGGCTGCGGGTCGCGCCACAGGCCGGACGTCACCTCGAAGGTGGCGGTGAGGTGAGCGATCTCAGCCTCGGGGTCGATTGTCGGCTCGATGGACGAGGACAGCCGCACGTCGGCCACCTTAAGGATGTTCCCCTGAGGCTTGTAGCCGAGCTGCTGCATGCGGCCAAAGGCCGTCAGGCGACCGAGGAGTGCCCGCAGGTTGAACTCCAGCTGGTTCAGTCCGCCCTTGCAGCGGTTCCCGTTACGGCCGTCCTCCCAGGAGAACACGGAGAACTTCAGAACGACGGTGGCGGGCTTCAGGACCCTGGCCGGGATCGGCAGCGAGCCGAACCGGTTCGGGATGTCCACCGAGATACGCCAGGGCTCGCCCCGAGTCGACAAAGTCGTCTCCGAGGCGAGGACCCAGCGCATCTTCTCGTCGTCTAGGTCTACGCCGTCGAGTGAGTAGATGGCCATGGGTGGTTGACCTCTCAGATCAGTGCGGCCAGGCGGATCCCCTCTGCAACCTCGTCACGGGTCTTCGAGTCCGGCTTCGCCTGCGGATAGTTGTTGGTGATGTTGATGGTAGCACCTGATTGGTTCTGCTTATCGATGCCGTTGGCGGCGGTGTTGGACGACTTGAACTTCCCGCCCCGAGCGCTGGACCCCTGCATCGGCTTGACGTTGGCCGTGGCGTTGAGGCCGATGGTGGCGGGCTTGGTCAGGTCGTCGGTCAGCCCCTGCAGGGAGCCGCGGACGGCCCCGTACTGAGACTCCAGACCCTTGATGAAGCCCTGCATGATCAGCTGACCGGCGGGCTTGAGCAGGACCTTGTCGACGGGCTCCGGACCCTTCCAGGACGGGAGCATGCTGGTCAGGCTGGAGAGCTTGCTCTTCACGGAGCCGATCATCGAGGAGATACCGTTGATCAGGCCCTGGATGATCTTCTTACCGGCGTTGAGGAGCCAAGAGCCCGCGTTGGAGAAGACGTTCTTGATGCTGTTCGGCAGGTTCCGGACGGTGTTGACAGCGTTGCTGATCCAGTTCCTGATCGTGCTGACCAGGGACGACCACATCGACGAGGTGAAGCTGACGGCGCTGCTCCAGGCGTTGCTGAGGAAGCTGACGACCGAGGAGCAGAAGCTGGTCACCGTGTTGATGATGACCTTCCCGACGCCCATGATGATGTTGCCGAGCAGGTTCCACGCGGCCTGAGCGATGGCGACGATCAGGCGCCCGAACCCGGTGAACGCGGCGATCATGAAGTTCGTGAACCCCATGAAGATGCCCTTCAGGCCCTCCCAGCACTTGCTCCAGTCCCCAGTGATGAGGCCGGTGACCACGTCGATGATCCCCTTGAGGATCTGCATCTGAGCCTGGGCGATGGCGGCGATCCCGGAGAAGACAGCCTGGAAGATAGGCATGAGCGCCTGAACGACAGTGCCGACCAACTGCAGGGCCGGGATCAGCAGAGCCGTCAGGGCCTGGAGAAGCGGCTGCAGCAGCGGGACGATCATGGCCAGGATCTCGGTGATGATCGGACCGAGGACTGCGAACAGCTCGGAAATGATCGGCACGAGCGCCTGGATGACCGGCATGAGCGCGGCAGCCAGCTGCTCGATGATCGGGGCCAGGAGACCGGCCAGCTGCGTGATGACCGGGGCCAGCTGGGTCATCAGCGTGGCCAGCAGCGGAGCGATAGCAGCCAGAAGCTGACCGGCCACCGTCGCGATCGCGCCGAAGGCGGCCCCGAGGGCGGGCATGGCCGGGGCCAGCGCCTGGACAGCCGTCAGGACGTTCTGGAAGAACGACACCAGCCCGCCCTGGAAGGCGGGGTCCTGGAGAGCGAGGGAGATGCCGTTCAGGCCGGTCTGGATGATCTGCCCGATGAGGGGCAGGATCGTGGAGATCGTCGGGGCGAGGGACACGAAGGCGGCCCCCAGGGAGCCCACGCCCTGGAAGGCGAAGCTCGCGGCCGTCGCCATGGACGAGAAGATGGATGTCAAGGTCCCCTGCCACAGAGGCCCGTTGACGGCCTGGTTGGCGCGGTCAAGAGCGGAGGCGATCGAGTCGATCGGGGCGGAGCCCGCGGCCATGGCAGTGAACAGGCCGCCGATGATTCCGCCCAGGTCGAAGACGATGTTCTTCAGCGTGCCGAAGGTCTTCGCGGCTCCCTGGATGGCTTGGTCCATCTCGCCGGTTGCGATCTTCGCCTGCACCCAGTTCTGGAAGCTGTAGGCGACGCCGTTGGCCCAGCCCGCGATGGCGGGGAGGTACTTGGCCCCGACCTCCCCGAGGGAGAGCAGCGCGTCGGTGAAGGCTCCAGCGCCGTCGCCCCCGATGTCGAGGGCCTGTCGCAGGTACTCCAGAGAGGCAGCGAAGCCCGGGATGTGGTCGGTGGCGGCGTCTGCGACGGCGGCCGCCATCGAGCCCATCTCGGCGGCTACGTTGGAGATAGAGGGGCCGAGAGCGTCAAGGGCGGAATTGGCAAAGTTGCGTACGGCATCGGCCGCCTCGCCCCAGAAGTTGAGGGAGATGTCCTGTTGGAGAGCCGTGAAGCGGGGGCCGAGGTCGCCCAGGACGTCCTTCGCGTCCTTCATGGCGGCAACGAAGATGCCGATCCCGGCCCCCGCGGCTCCGAGGATGCCCGGCAGCGCGAGGAGAGCCGGCAGGGAGTGCGCGACTCCGACCCCGAAGGCGGAGACGACGCCCAGGCCGGAGCCGAGAACCGAGATCAGGCCGCCCGCGGCTACGCCGACCGAGGCCATCTTGACGGCGACCGTGTCCAGGTTGGTGAACAGGTCGCTCAGGGAGTTCTTCAGGTTGCCGAAGATGTTGCCTCCGGCCAGGGCCTTCAGCTGGGCCGCGACCTTGGCGATGCTGGCCTTGGCCAGGCGTGCGTGAATGTCGACGAAGTAAGGCTTGTTGGTCAGCCGAGCCAGGTCGAAGCGGGCCTTGCCGTCGTCCAGGTCGGCGTTGACGGTGGCCTTACCGTCGAGCTTGTTGAGCTCGTGCTTGATCTTCTTCTTGGACGCCTCTGACAGGTGAGCCTCGGTGTCGATCTTGGCTCCGAGGGCCTTGATCTCTTCGCGGATCTTCTTGGCGGAGGCCGTGTCGAGCTCAGGCTTGGCCTGGAGCCGAGCGTCTATCTTCTCAACCTCGGCCCGGATCTTGTTCTGGGCAGCCTTCTCCAGGGACGCGTTGACCTTGAGATCGCTCTTGATGTTGGCGATCTTCTCCTTGATCTCAGCGATGTCCGAGCCATTGATCTCGACCTTCGCGTCGATCTCCGCGTCGATGCCCTTCAGGTCCTTGATCGCCTTGGCCTGAGACTGCTTGTCCAGGTCGACGCGGGCCTTGATCTGGGCCTTCATCTCGTCGAGCTCGCGACCCAGCTTCGCCACCGCGTTGTCATCCAGAACAGGTTTGACGGGGGCGCGGGAGTCCATTTGGCGCAGTTGGCGCTTGATGTCCTCGATGTCCCGCTTGGAGATCTCGGCGCGAGCCTGGCCCTTGGTCTGACCGATGGCGCGCTCGATGCGGCGCAGGTCCTTGGGGTCGATGCGGGCGTTGACCTGCAGCACGAGGCCGTCGAGGGCGTCCTTGACGGAGTCGCGCATGTCTCGCGCCCACTTGTCGGCGGCGCGCTCGATGCGCTTGCCGATCTTCTTGAGGCTCTTCTCGATGCCTCTCTCAGCGTCGCCGCGGAAGTCCCGCGCGTCAGCGCCTACCTCTACAACGACCTCGCCGATCTTGTCTGCCACGGGTCCCCTCCCGCTCGTACGTCAAGCGGGCGGCATCGCGGCCCGACAACTGTCTGAGGCCATGATACCGCCCGCATAGGCGTTGGTTATTGGTGCTGTCACATCCCTAGGGATGACTTAAGGGCTCCGAAGCCGCTGGACTCGTTGCCGGAGTACCAGGGACTGCGAGGATCAGTGACCTCGACGCCCTTGGGGGGCATCCACAGCTCCCGCTTCAGCTTCTCCGAGTCGCCCTCCTCCTGCTGGTTGCGGGTGAGGATCCACCACATGACGTGGCAGAAACGATCCAGGGGGAGCCGCTCCAGGTCGATGCCGTGCCCGAGGCAGAAGCCGTCGATGTAGTCCCACTCGGTGTACGCAGAGGCCAGGAGCCTCTGGATCACGTAGTAGGGTTTCCGCCGCTCTCCTCCATGACGGCGGTGATGAGCTCGACGATGTCGGGGATGTCGAGGTCGTCGGTGGCGCTCTTCAGGCGCTTGGTGACCTCGGAGCCGACCTCCTTGCCGAAGAGGACGTGGTTCCATTTGGCGAGGGCCTCGATGAGCTTCTCAGCGTCCTCGCCGGCGTCCTTCAGCGCCTGCGAGAGGAAGACGGCCACGGAGGCCTTCGGGGGGCGGACCTTGTACTCGGTACCGACCAGTTCGACGTCGATGAACTTCCGGGACTTGCCGGGGATCGTGATAGTAGCCATGAGGCAAGTCTAATGGAAGTCAGAGGGTCTGATAAGCCTTGCCGCATTCCGCACGAAGTGGGCGCCCTTGACACCGCGTACCCACTTGGCGAACACGGTTGAGCGGGAACCCTTCGGGTTGAAGGCCATGAACCGCTTCGTGGCAGGGCCGTGAGCCCTCGTGCCGTACTCCTGGTAGGCGGCGTACGGCGTACGCGCCCCGACGGTGAAGCGAGGGTAGAGCGGCGAGCCCCCGGTCACGCGCTGAATTGTGACGGAGTTCACCATGCGGCCAGTGTCCACGCGCCCGGCGGACTTGATGTTGCGCTGGATGCGCCCCTGGGTCCGCCTGGTCGCCCTCAGGGCGGCCTTTTTTGTGATGTCTGCCACCTTATCAGCGCGGATGGGGCCTTTGAACCGGATCCGGACGTACGTCACGGACAGGTCACCTTCACCGAGAAGGTCCATTCACCCGACACGCAGCCACCCTCCGGGCCCTGAGCCGACCACTCCATGTCAGAGGCGTTGGTCTGTGACGTAAGGAACATGCCCAGATCAGCCATGTCCTGATGCAGGACGGCGGCGTCAGCCGTCAGGTCATAGGGGCGCGGTCCGCGGCCGCGGTCGTCTACGACCTCAACGCAGCGCAGCGTGCCAAGAGCGAGGGTGGCGTTCCAGTAGCGGATGGCGCAGTGATCGCCATCGATGGCCGTAGGGCCGAACACGGGCGTGACGGAGACCACGCGCACGTACAGGTGCCCTGCGCAGCATTCGTCCCACGCTACCTCGGCCCCGGGAGCGACGTAGGCGTTGGAGACGGCGTTGGATAGGGCCTGCGCGCCGCCTTTAAGCAGAGCGAGGGCCGTCGTGTGGACGACCGACGGCGTGGGGGCGGGGGCACGGCCCGACAGGGCAGCGTAGTCCTCCGCCCGAGCACGTCGGGAGCGGTTGAGGCGGGGTGCGGGGCTCACCAGATCACCGATCCCCAGCGCGACGGGGAGGCGGGCTGCCGGCGGACGTAGTCGTCAGGGTTGTAGGCCCGTGCGACCTGGCGCGGCTTGCGGATCGAGGCGACCCAGGAGTCCACCAGCCAGATGCCGGTGCGGCCCTCCAGCATCTCGTCGAACTCGTCCTGCACCTGCACGGTCACGCCCTGACGGGTGACCGACTGGAGACGCGCCGGCAGGGCGCAGTCACGGTCCATGCAGGCAGCCTTGGCCAGCTCAAGCGCGAGCACGCCTGCAGCGACCTGACCGCCCTCAGGGACCGGGACGCCCTTCGAGTAGCGGATCTCCCAGGTGCCCTCCTCGGTGACGTCCCGAGATAGGTCTTGTACCTGGGGGAATACAGCCGGAACCTCGGTGCCGGGCTGGGAGGTTCTCCCCGTCAGGACGACAGTGGAGCGGTTGTACACGCGGTAGGCGTCCTGCGGGAGCACCCGGCCGTCGATCCGGATCTGGTGCACGCGGTAGACGTTGCCTGGCAGCACGATCGCCCGACAGCCGTGAGCGCACACGCACACCGGCCCGCACACGCCGCAGACGACATCGTGCAGGGTCCCGCCCAGGCGGACCGGGGCGAAGGTGGAGCGGAGGTACGAGGTCCCCCGGTAGGTGGGCTGCTGGTGCCCAGCCAGCGGCTCTGGGCGGAGGGACACGATGTCAGTACCGAAGCGCCGCCCGGTCCACTCCCACAGCAGCTGGGTAGCCATCGCCTCGAAGGTGTCCTGCTGCTCGGGGCGGCCTGCCTCGTCGAGGTACTCCTTGAGGTCCTCGCACGCACTGTAGGAGACCGGCCAGTCTCCCGGGCCGTAGCCCTGCTCTACTACATCCATGCCCTCTCCTACAGTGCGTGCGGTGCGGGATGGCTACGCCGCCATAGGCGGTGCCCGCTGCAGTGAGTATACCTATAGGCCTCTCTGATGGGTCTAGAAGGCGCCTAGGAGCCCCGTAGACGGCCTGGAGAGTGAGGAGCAGGTACAGACAGCCCCTCAGAGCCTTGTGGGCGTCTGAGGGGCTGTCAGCGCGGGGGAGGAGGGGCCCGCAGGATGTGAGGTGGCCGTCAGCCTACCATCACGGGACGGTGACCGGCTGGTCGCTGTCCGGCGGCGGGGCGAGAGCCGTGTCGATCATCAGCAGGTGGTCGAGCGGGTCGAGCGCGGTCGGGAGCTTGGCGTTCTCGTAACCGCCGCCGCCGCCCTGCTTCGGCTTCTTGACGACTTCGTAGGGGCCAGTGCCCCAGCCGTTACCGGACTTGGTGACGGCACCGGTCATGGAGAACGTAATGGCGTCCTCACCGGTCACCTCGATGTCGCCGATCGTACCGGCGGTGATGAAGGGCAGCAGCAGGTAGCCGCTGGCGTCCTCAGCTCCAGCGGCGCAGGCCTGGCCGGACAGGCCGGTCCACAGCTCGAGGGCGAACTTCTTCTCGATCTTGCCGTAGGCGACCTTGAAGCCAGCGGTGTCGCCAGCGTGGTCGAGGTACTTCGTCGCGTTGGTGACGATGTCCAGGACCGAGGGGTTAACACCACAGAACTCCAGCTCGAGAGTGAAGTACTTGAAGGTGTTGGACTGCTTCTCGTTGACGCACAGCGAGCCGTCGGCCTTGCGGACGGTGATCTCGGTGCCGTCCTCGACCTCAGCGGCCAGCTTGACCGACACGAAGCCGGAGGTGGCAACGGGGTGGTGCTGCGTCTTGTCGAAACGGCCGCAGGTGTCCAGCGGGGTCACGCGGATGCGCTTGCCCAGGACGGGGGTGTATGAGTGAGTTCTGGCCATGGCTCAGCGCTCTCCTTCGTACGTGACTTGGGTAATGGTGTAGATCAAGGCCGCCACGAGAACGGCCAAGGCGATTGATGCCTTGCGGGAGATCACTCTTCCGCCGCCTTCAGGTCAAGCTGCGGGATGCCGGCGTCCACGGTGACCCGGAACGCGTCCCACTTGTTGAAGCCAAGAACGTACTGACGCTCCGCCACGCCAGTGAGCTCGTTCTGGGACTCGTTGAACCCGCCACCGCCGCTGGTCGAGGTGAAGGCGCTGCCGCGGTAGATGACGATCGGGCCGGTGGCCACGATCTGCATCTCGTCCGAGTAGCCCGCACCAACGACGACCGGAGTGCCGAGGCGGGTGGTGAAGCCCCCGCCGCGGGCGTCCTTGATCAGCTTGGCGTTGGCCAGGATGCTGGCCAGACGGCGAGGGATGTGCAGCGTGGGCTGGAAGCCGTACTGCGCTGCGTAGTGCTCCAGGACGGCCAGGCCCTGACTCAGGTCAAGCTTCCCGCTGCCCTTAGCGGCGTAGGAGCGGACCTTGTTCAGGCCAAGCCCTCGCGAGGGGGTCCCGGTCCACAGAGCCTGCTCGACAGCGTGCTCCTCCTGGGTCAGCAGCCGAGCTCCGGCGACCTGGGTCGCCTCCGCCGGGGAGTGGTCCAGGACCGTGGTGCGGAAGGCTGCGTACACGGTGAGCGGGAGCTGCGACTCCAGGGCGAGGCCCTTCGGGTTGGTCAGCGTCTTCGGCAGGCCAGGGACAGCGCCGGGGCTCTGCCACTGCCCGATGGCGCCTAGCTGGTCGCGCTCCACGTCCTCCCACGTGACGCCGTTCTCCCACCGGACCGAAGAGTCCTCGATGGGGGAGAACTGGGAGAAGAGCCCGCCGGGCAGGGGCGAGGCAGCCGGGGCGTCTACCCGCTGCTTCGGTGCGATGATCGGCATGTGTCCTCCTTGCTGGACGGTGATGGCTAGGGATGGTCACGGGGCGGGCGGGGCCTTACCGCCGCCCGCCCCGGAGTCATCACTTGGCCGGGTCAGCCGTGCCGTTGGCGAGGAGCTTGATGCCGGTGCCAGTGCCGCCGTTCGGGTTGAGCGGGACGGTCACGACGCGGGCGTCGTGGCCGCGCTTGGCGACCAGGTAGCCCTCCTCAGTGAACAGGGCGGTGTAGTCGTTCTGGCCGAGCAGAGTCGAGTCGTAGACGGTGTCCAGGGTGATGACGTCCTGGCCGCCCTTGACGAAGGTACCCGCCGAGTAGAGCAGGAACTTGACCGCGACGCCCCAGGCCTTGAACGCGCCGGCCTCGCCAGTGATGGCCTGCCAGTCGTAGACGAACTGGGGGTTGACACCGCGGCTCTTGAACCAGGCGTCGATGCGGCTGTCGGGAACGTCGGTGAGGTCGACGCCCTGACGACGGGACAGGTCGGTGCGGATGGCGCCGCGGACCCAGTAGGGGAAGATCGCCTCTAGGGTCGTGGAGCGGGCCAGGCGCTGCGCGTAGCGGTAGTGCTCGACCTGCAGCTCGATGGCGGTGAGTACGGGGGCGAGGGCGCCGACCTGGCCAGCGTCCATGGAGACGGCGGTGGACTTGGCCTCCATGGCGGCGATGATGCGCTCGCTCATCTTGTGCTCGTGAGCGACGAGGGCGCCGCGGATGGTGCGGGCGACGAGCTCGGGGGAGCCGCGCTGCTGGAGCAGGCCTGCCTGGATGTGCAT
>ERZ772979.210-NODE-210-length-47728-cov-38.314916_pt1 | contig 47728 bp, 16 predicted proteins | sample MGYA00511130_ERZ772979 | MGnify/ENA primary metagenome ERZ772979 (study PRJEB29015, sample SAMEA2738103) | human oral metagenome | biome: human oral; feature: human-associated habitat; material: saliva | place: China | collected 2186 ...
CTGTAGGCGACATTGCGGACAAAGAATTTAACAACCGTGTAACTCCACCAGAAGAGCCTAAGTTCCAACCAGAGAAATACGTTGTTTCTAAAGAAAAATTCGATATCACTGGTGACAAACTCGTTGATGATGATAAAGAGTTGGCAGACAAGTACGCAGATACCAATGCGAACCCATACGCTGACGATGCCTCAAACAACGAAAAAGAAAACTTGAATACCAAGACTGTGAAACGTGGCGACAAGTTGGTTTACCAAGTATGGTTGGATACAACTAAATTCGACGCAGCTAACAAGGACAACATTCAATCAGTAGGAATCTCAGATGACTACGATGAAGCGAAGTTGGAACTTGACGCTACTAAGATTAAAGCCTACGATTCAGTAACAGGAGCAGAAGTTACAGATAAATTCGATATCACTGTTAACAACGGTGTGATCACTGCAACTCTTAAAGATGGCTTCACTAAGTCACTTGGCGATGCAGAAAACACTCAAGTTATTGACACAACTAAATTCGCCTTCGGACGTTACTACAAGTTCGACATCCCAACAACAGTGAAAGCTGATGTACCTGGCGGTGTAGATATCGAAAATACTGCGGCTCAAGTTGTAAACTACTACAACCCAACAACTAAGAAAGTTGAAAAACCATCTAAACCAACTGAAAAACGTGTTAACAACGTTCCAGTTGAAGTAGAATTCAACTTCACTAAACGTTTGGAAGGTCGTGAGCTTAAAGCTAACGAATTCAGCTTCGTTCTTAAAGATTCAGAAGGTAAGACTCTTGAAACTGTAAGCAATGATGCATCAGGTAACGTTAAGTTCTCTAAACTTGAGTTCAAGAAAGGCCAAGAAGGCGTACACAACTACACTGTAGAAGAAGTTAAAGGAAGCGACGCAACCGTTACATACGATACAATGAAAGCGAATGTAACAGTTACAGTGAAACACGATGGAACAGCTAAAGTTCTTATCGCGACTGTTGGCGACATTGCGGATAAAGAATTTAACAACACAGTTCGCCCTCCAGAAGAACCTAAGTTCCAACCAGAGAAATACGTTGTTTCTGAAGAGAAATTCGATATCACTGGTGACAAGCTCGTTGATGATGATAAAGAGTTGGCAGACAAGTACGCAGATACCAATGCGAACCCATATGCGGACGATGCCTCAAACAACGAAAAACAAAACTTGAACACTAAGACTGTTAACCGTGGCGACAAGTTGGTTTACCAAGTATGGTTGGATACAACTAAATTTGACGCAGCTAACAAGGACAACATCCAATCAGTAGGAATCTCAGATGACTACGATGAAACTAAGTTGGATCTTGACGCTACTAAGATTAAAGCCTATGATTCAGTAACAGGTGATGATGTTACAGCTAAATTCGATATCACTGTTAACAATGGTGTGATTACTGCAACTCTTAAAGATGGCTTCACTAAGTCACTTGGCGATGCGGAAAACACTCAAGTGATCGACACAACTAAATTCGCCTTCGGACGTTACTACAAGTTCGACATCCCAACAACAGTTAAAGCTGATGTTAAAGGCGGAGTAGATATCGAAAATACAGCGGCTCAAGTAGTAAACTACTACAACCCAACAACTAAGAAAGTTGAAAAACCAAGCAAACCAACTGAAAAACGTGTTAACAACGTTCCAGTTGAAGTGGAATTCAACTTCACTAAACGTTTGGAAGGCCGTGAGCTTAAAGCTAACGAATTCAGCTTCGTTCTTAAAGATTCAGAAGGTAAGACTCTTGAAACTGTAAGCAATGATGCATCAGGTAACGTTAAGTTCTCTAAACTTGAGTTCAAGAAAGGCCAAGAAGGCGTACACAACTACACAGTAGAAGAAGTTAAAGGCTCAGACGCAACCGTTACATACGACACAATGAAAGCGAATGTAACAGTCACAGTGAAACACGATGGAACAGCTAAAGTTCTTATCGCGACTGTAGGCGACATTGCGGATAAAGAATTTAACAACCGTGTAACTCCTCCAGAAGAACCTAAGTTCCAACCAGAGAAATACGTTCTTAGCAAAGATAATGGTAAGTTTGATATCACTGGTACTAAGCTTCTTGATGATGATGCAGAGTTGACAGATAAGTACGCAGAAACAAATGCGAACCCATATGCGGATAAAGCTGATAACAACGAAGCAGAAAACATCAATACTAAAGCCGTTAAACGTGGAGATACTATTAACTACCAAGTATGGCTTGATACAACTAAATTTGATGCAAACAACAAGGACAACATCCAATCTGTTGGTATCACTGATGATTACGATGAAGCTAAATTGGAAGTTAAGCAATCAGATATCAAGGCTTACGATGGTAAGACTGGTGCTGATGTTACTGACAAGTTTGACATCTCAATCGCTAACGGTGTGATTACTGCTAACCTTAAAGCTGGCTTCACTAAGTCACTTGGTGATGCAGAAAACACTCAAGTTATCGATACTACTAAGTTCGAATTTGGACGTTACTACAAGTTTGTCATCCCAGCTAAGGTTACTGACGGTGCTTACGATGGTGCTGAAATTGAAAATACAGCAGCTCAAGTTGTAAACTACTACAACCCAACTACTAAGACTGTTGAAAAACCAAACAAACCAACTGAAAAACGTGTTAACAACGTTCCAACTGCTATCGAGTTGATCTTCGGTAAGACACTTAACGGACGTAAGTTGCAAGATAAAGAATTTACTTTCGAATTGAAAGATGAAAAAGGTAATGTTCTTGAAACAGTTAAGAATGATGCCGAAGGTAAAGTTAAATTCTCTACTATCAACTATGCTAAAGCAGATCTTGGTAAGACATTCAACTACACAGTAGAAGAAGTTAAAGGAACTGATACAACTGTTACTTACGATAACATGAAAGTCAATGTTACTGTTCAAGTTATCCAACCTTCAGTAGGAGATCAATTGTCAACAGTTATCTCTTACGCTACAGTAGGTGGAGATGCTTATGGAGGTGACGATCGTGTCTTCGATAACAACGTAACTCCTAACTTCAAACCAGAGAAATACGTTGTTTCAGAACCAAGCTTCGACATCATTGGTAATAAACTTGCTGATGACGACGATTCAGCTGATAAAGTTGAAATCCAAAACTTGAATGGTAAGACCCTCAAACGTGGTCAAAAGATCTACTATCAAGTATGGCTTGATACTCGTGACTTCACTGCAGAAAGCAACCTTCAAACAGTTGGTATCACAGATAACTACGAAGAAGCTAAGCTCGATATCGACGCTTCTGAAATCAAGGTTTACGATGGTATCACTGGTAAGGATGTTACAGACAAGTTCGATATTAAAGTTGAAAATGGTGTTCTCTACGGTACATCTAAAGCAAGCTTGACTAAAGCTATTAGTGCAACAGATGCTACTCCAGTCATCGATACAACTAAATTCGAGTTTGGTCGTTACTATAAATTTGATATTCCAGCTGTTGTTAAAGACATTGATGCTAACGACGGTGTAGATATTGAAAATACAGCTAACCAAACAATTCACCAATACAACCCATTCAATAAGAAAGTTACAACTCCTGAAAAACCAACTCAAACACGTGAAAACAACGTTCCAGTTCCACTCGAGTTCAACTTCACTAAACGACTTGAAGGCCGTGAGTTGACTGCAGGTGAGTTCAGCTTCGTATTGAAAGACAAAGACAACAAGGTTCTTCAAACAGTAACCAACGATAAAGATGGTCACATCAAGTTTGAAAAACTCTTGTTCAGCAAAGCAGATCTTGGTAAGACATTCACTTACACAGTTGAAGAAGTAGCTGGTAAAGATACTTCAATCACTTACGATGCTATGAAAGCTACTGTGACAGTGGAAGTTACTAAGGAAGGCAAAGTTCTTACAACTGTCGTTAACCACGCTTCAACAGGCGGATTCGCTTCAAGCGCTAAGGATAAAGAGTTCAACAACAAAGTTCGCCCACCAGAAACACCTAAGTTCCAACCAGAGAAATATGTTGTGAACAAAGAGAAATTTGACATCACTGGTAACTCACTCGTTGATGATGATAAAGAATTGGCAGACAAGTACGCAGATACAAATGCGAACCCATATGCGGACGATGCATCAAACAACGAAAAAGAAAACATGAATACTAAGTCTGTTAAACGTGGTGAAAAACTTGTTTACCAAGTATGGCTCGATACAACTAAATTCGACGCTAACAACAAGGATTACATCCAAACAGTTGGTATTTCTGATGACTACGATGAAACTAAATTGGATCTTGATGCTTCAGCTATTAAAGCTTATGATTCAGTAACAGGCGAAGATGTAACAGCTAAATTCGACATCAAAGTTGAAAACGGTGTGATCACAGCTAACCTTAAAGATGGCTTCACTAAGTCACTTGGTGATGCTGCAAACACTCAAATTATCGACACAACTAAGTTTGCCTTTGGTCGTTACTATAAATTTGATATCCCAACCACTGTTAAAGACACTGTTCCTGGTGGTGTAGATATTGAAAATACAGCTGGACAAGTTGTTCACTACTACAACCCAACAACTAAGAAGGTTGAAACACCTAAGGTACCAACTGAAAAACGTGTTAACAGTGTTCCAGTTGAAGTCGGATTCAACTTCACTAAACGTTTGGAAGGTCGTGAGCTTAAAGCTAACGAATTCACATTCGAGTTGAAGGATGCAGCAGGTAAAGTTGTTGAAACTGTTAAGAATGATGCAGCTGGTAACGTTAAATTCTCTAAACTTGAATTCAAGAAAGGCCAAGAAGGCGTTCACAAGTACACAGTAGAAGAAGTCAAAGGAACTGATGCAACTGTTACATACGATACAATGAAAGCGAATGTAACAATCACTGTTTCTCATGATGGTACTGCTAAAGCTCTTGTAGCAACTGTTGGTGAAATTGCTGATAAAGAATTCAACAATGCTGTTCGTCCACCAGAAAAACCTAAGTTCCAACCAGAAAAATATGTTGTTTCTGAAGCGAAATTCGACGTAACAGGTACTAAACTTGTTGATGATGATAAAGAATTGGCTAATAAGGTTGCAGATACAAATACCAACCCTTACGCTGATGATGCATCAAACAACGAATTGGAAAACTTGAATACTAAGTCAGTTAAACCTGGTCAAAAACTTTACTACCAAGTATGGCTTGATACAACTCAATTTGATGCTAACAACAAGGATCATATCCAAACTGTTGGTATCACTGATGACTACGATGAAACTAAGTTGGATGTCGATGCATCAGCAATCAAGGCTTACGATTCAGTATCAGGTGCGGATGTAACATCTAAGTTCGACATTAAGGTTGAAAATGGTGTTGTTACAGCTAACCTTAAAGATGGCTTCACTAAGTCACTTGGCGATGCTGAAAACACTCAAGTTATCGACACTACTAAGTTCGAGTTTGGTCGCTACTATAAATTTGATATTCCTGCAACAGTTAAGAAAGATATTAAAGCTGGTGTGGATATCGAAAATACAGCAGCCCAAGTTGTTAACTACTACAACCCAACTACTAAGAAAGTTGAAAAACCAAACGTACCAACTGAAAAACGTGTTAACAGTGTTCCAATTTCAGTAGAATTCAACTTCACTAAACGTTTGGAAGGCCGTGAGCTTAAAGCTAACGAATTCAGCTTCGTGCTTAAAGATTCAGAAGGTAAGACTCTTGAAACTGTAAGCAATGACGCTAAAGGTAACGTTAAATTCTCACCTATTGAGTACAAGAAAGGCCAAGAAGGCACTTACAAGTACACAGTAGAAGAAGTTAAAGGTACTGACGGTACTGTTCAATACGACGGTATGAAAGCTCTTGTCACTGTTGAAGTATCACATGATGGTAAAGCTAAAGCTCTTATCACTAAGGTTACTGATCCAGCAGATAAAGAATTCAACAATACTGTTCGTCCACCAGAAAAACCTAAGTTCCAACCAGAGAAATACGTTGTTTCTAAAGAGAAATTCGATATCACTGGTATGAAACTTGTTGACGATGATGCTGAGTTGAAAGATAAAGTAGGCGATACTAACAAGGATCCTTACGCTGACAACACAGCTAACAACGAAGCTGAAAATATCAATACTAAGACACTCAAGAAAGGTGATAAGTTTGTCTACCAAGTATGGCTCGACACAACTAACTTCACTGACGCTCACAATATCCAATCTGTAGGTGTTACAGATAAATATGACAGCGAAAACTTGAACATCAATGTTGCTGATATTAAAGCATACGACTCTGTAACAGGAGAAGATGTGACAGCTAAGTTTGACATCAAGGTTGAAAATGGTGTAATCACTGCAACATCTAAGTCTGACCTCACTAAGTCACTCGGTGATGCAGAAAATACTCAAGTGATCGATACTGCTAAATTGGCATTCGGACGCTACTACAAGTTCGATATTCCTGCAACTATCAAAGGCACTGCTAAAGATGGTGTAGACATCGAAAATACTGCGTCACAAATCGTTCACCAATACGACCCAACTAAGAAATCTGTTGAAAAACCAGAAAAACCAACAGAAAAACGTGTAGTCAATATCCCAACTAAGGTTGAGTTTGAATTCACTAAGAAACTTGAAGGTCGTGAACTTAAAGCTGGTGAGTTTAGCTTCGTACTTAAAGACAGCAAGGGTAATGTGATCGAAACTGTAAGCAATGATGCTAACGGTAAGATCAAGTTCTCAGCTCTTGAGTACAAACGTGGTGAAGAAGGTACTCACGTCTACACAGTAGAAGAAGTACAAGGTAACGATGCAACTGTTACCTACGATAAGATGGTTGCTACAGTCGTTGTCTCAGTAACTAAAGACGGTAAAGTCTTGACAGTAACTTCTCAATTGCCAGAAGATACTGAGTTCAACAATATTGTGACACCACCGACTCCTCCAACACCACCAACACCACCAACACCACCAACTCCTCCAACACCACCAACACCACCGACTCCTCCAACTCCAGTGGTTCCACCAGTGACACCACCAACTACACCAGAAGCTCCTAAAGGACCAGCACTCCCTGAAACAGGTGATGATGCGTCTATGGCAGCTATGGCTCTCGGAGGAATCCTTGCGGCAGCTGGACTTGGTTTGGCAGGAAAACGCAAAAAAGAAGACTAAGATAGTTCATAGGTTAAATCCCTCAACATAGTTAGTTAGACTATTTCAGTTTTCGAAAAAGAGACTCATCCCTTATGGGGTGAGTCTTTTTTGTGGGCTCCTTGTCAACTGTAGTGGGTTGATGAAAAGCTAACATCTAGAGAGGACCGGATAAGTCCTCTTTTTATGTATGTTCAGAGTGATGAAGACACGTTTCTTAAAGTTGATAAAATTTCTAAAACCGAAGCCCAGACGTTTAATATCTTTGATAAGCTTATTGGTCCCCTCCAATTTTGCATTTGAGTAATGTGTTTCTAGTGCATTTTTGATGTATTGCTTGTGTCTAAGAAAAGTCCTAAAGACCGTTTGAAAGTAGTGATTGACCTTGCTTATATTCTCCTCTATGAGTTCAAAAAACTCATCCACTCTTTTTTCCCGAAAGTGAAAAAGCAAAAGCTGATAGAAGTTATAATAATTGGCGAGTTCTTCTGAGAACTTCAGTGTCTTCTAAACGACTTCATGTGGTGCTAAAGTTTGACGAAAAGTCTTTGAATAGTAACAGTTTAGGGATAACCTATGGCTCTCTTTTTGAAAGTGTTGTCAGTAATTTTTCAAGGCTCGACAAGGTAGTGATTTCTTGTCGAAATGGTTCATAATCGCAATTCTAGTCTTAAAAATATCGGCTCTATAATCTCTAGAGCAGTTTTTAATTATTCAGTCAAAAATAAAGTTTGATGGGAAATTGAATCATTAAAAATATCGACATTTTTCTAATGTAAAATCGTTAATAAATCTAAAAATATGTATATTTCTGGATCTAAATATTAATTTTATTGTGAATTATCCTATATAGATTGAAAGTATAAAACGTAAGAATCATTCTGTTTTTCGAAAATTGTAAAGCTTTTAACAAGGGGAAAGCATAGATTTTGTAAGGTTTTTAATCGTTTATATAAAGTTTGTTTTTGCTTATTAATTTATATTTGTAAGGTTTCAAATTTCTGCATAAAGATAATGTGTAAGATGAGACTAATATAGAAAAAATTTGCTTATGTTAGTTTTTAAAAAAATATATATAAAATTAATTTTATGACAATAAAATGTTGATTCAATTCTAATAATGTGATATATTTGGCATTAGGGAAATTCAATTTATATTATTTTTAGAAGAGACAAGAGTAATCAAAATCTAATGATTCCTTGTCTAGGAGGAAATATGGGTAAAGATATCTTTAGTAAGAAGAGTCGTTTCTCGATTCGTAAATTGAATATCGGAGTCTGCTCGGTCTTGCTTGGTACTTTGATCATGATTGGTCACACAGCTCAAGCGGATGAAATGACATCTGATGGAGCAACGGTTGCAGCTACAGCTCTAAGTGCAAGTCAAGGTGAAGGAGTTCCGACCGCAACTTCGCCAGGCACAGCACCAGAAAGTGCAGCAACTGCTACGGTAGCACCAGCAGCTACTGAAACAGTTACAGCGACGTCGGTTGCACCTACAAGCTCAGTTGCATCAAGTGTAGCAGTAAGTTCGGAAGCACCAGCTTCAACAAGTGCTACAAGTTCAGCGCCGGCTTCAACAGCACCAGCTTCAACAAGTGCTACAAGTTCAGCGCCGGCTTCAACAGCACCAGCTTCAACAAGTGCTACAAGTTCAGCGCCGGCTTCATCAGCATCAACCTCAACAAGTCCAGTAGTTGCTTCAGAAGTTACTAGTTCAACAAATGTATCAACTGCAAAACCAGCAACTGATTCAGAGGCATCTCGTTCAGTCACAGCTTCTACAGCATCGTCGACTACAGCAAGCTCAGTGAGCGCTAGTGCAAATAATGTTACTGTGTCAGAAACGGCAAATGTGCCTCGTGTACGTAGTCGTCGTGCAGTAGGGCAAGAACGTGCTCAAGATCGCTCTATGGAAGGAAAGGATATTAGGTACGTATACCAAAATAGACGAGCTACGGTTAATGGTGGAGAACCAACTCAACGTGCTAAGATTGAATACAGACAGTTGGACGACTATGAGGTAGTCAATGGGAAGACAGTCGCAACTGATCCATCTGGTCAAGGTCGCCCAGTATTAGAGTGGACTGTAACCTTTAACGAGGCTAAGTACGATAGGATGGGAGGATACTACTATTTTACCATCCCTAACAATGTATCCGATCCTTATGATTTTGTTACAGATTATGATGGTGCTTACGTAGACCGATATGGTTGGAAGGATGCAAATAAAGAATCGGGTGCCGGAACAGCAAATGCAGAAGGTGTTCAGTATGTTGACGCAGGTAATAGACTTGAATGGCGTGTCAAAAATACTGTCGGAAATGATTACAATAATGTAGATGGTCTTAGCGGTGTCATGGGGGACACTAAAAAGGTATATGTTCTTCAATTATCTAATAGTTCTAGTGCTCGCAAGTTTACTATTAAGTACCGTACAGTAGTTGAAAACTCATCACAAGCCATTTCTTATATTGCCGGAGTTGAATCCAAGACAGGGCTACCAAGGAATAACTGGTATGCTATCTCAGGTAAGTACGACAAGAACTTGGTTAGTCAGGTTGATGCACCAAGAGTGACTCCAAACTTGACGAACACTTCTATCAACGTTCCTGTTCAGACAGTGGCGTCGACTTCAAGCACTCTTTCAGGGACAGGGGTTCCAGGGGCAACTATCAAACTTTATATCGATGGTCAGGAGCAAAACATCGGTAACGTCACTGTTGACAGTAGTGGTAACTGGACTACAGGTGAGCTTCCAACAGCTCTTAACAACAACCAAGGTACTGGTGAAACTATCAAACCACGTCAAACAGTACAGGTAAGCCAAACAGTTAACGGAGAAGAAAGTAGCCGCCGTACAGTACCAGTATCTGTCGGTGTGACTACTGTTGAACCTTCAAGCTTGACTACTAACCAAGATGCAGTTGTGGCAGGACAAAAAGAGGTAACACTTAAAGTTCCTCATGACGCAGGGATTGCCTACTTGCGTTATACAAATACTGCAGGAGAGACTGCGGAGATCCCAGTCAAACGTGACAATGTCTCATCTGCATGGACATCTCAAAAACCAGAAGCAGCAACTGTCAAATCAGTTGAGAACGGTAAGTTCCAAGATACGATCGTCCTTACCATGGCTGACAAGATTGCAGGTACAGAAGTAGCAGCTATCTCAAACGTAGTGGAAGGTGGCTTCTCAAGTGTGGCTGGCTGGCAACCACGCTCAGTAGAAAACCAAGCTCCAACTATTGCATCAGCAGTTGAAGGAAACAGAAAAACTGTTCAACAAGGTGCTCAACTGGATCTTGCTTCTCTGGTGACAGTGGCAGATAAAGAAGATGATGCTCAAGCAACGCTGGGTGATAAGGTCCATGCTGAAGTTGTTTCAGTAAATGGTAACGCAGCAACCAAGACCGTTGATACAAATACCCCAGGCACTTACACAGTTAAGTATAAAGCTGTTGATAGCCAAGGTAAAGAGTCAAACGAGATTGAAGTTACTGTAGTTGTAAATCCTGCACGTACGAATGTTGCACCAACAGTAGAGATTCCATATTCAGATCCAGCTCCAAACAAAAAAGAAATTTATCTTTATACTGGAGAAGAAGCTGACGTTGATATTACCTTTAACGACGATTCTGGAAAAATTAAATCCGCATCATTAAAAAAAGGTGGAAATATCGCCTTAAATAATATTGATGGGAACCCAGAAAAACAAGATAATGAATGGGGCTACACTGTAACAGCGATAAATTCTGAAACTCCTACACCAGCAAAAATTAAAGTTACTGGACAAGTTTCTGGTATTGCTGAAAATAGACTTCCAAAAACAGAAAATGACTCATTAGAACTTGTAACTCGTTTTGCAACAGCAACAGATACAGATGGTGCATTGATTTCCAATAATGCAACAAAAACTAAAAATAATGGAGAAATAGTTGGTACTTACCTTACTGACCCAGGTGCAGTAACTTTCGTATTAAAAGCACAAACTAAGAAATATGATATCAAAACTCCATCAGAAGCAGATAAAGTAGTCGTATCAAATGCTAACAATGTTACTGATAAAGAGTTTGAAAAGATTAAAGAGAAAGTTAAAGTTGAATATTCTCAAAATAATCCAGATGCACGTTTAACTGACAAAAAAGGTCAAGAAGTAGAAGATGCTACAAAAGTTGTTGATAAAGTAGAAAAAGATGGAAACAATCTTGTTGTAACCTATAAAGATGGTTCTAAAGATACAAAACCATTGTCAGAATTTGTAACTAAAGATACAACAGCTCCAGCGAAACCAGAAGTTAAGACAGATTTAACAGGTAAAGCCGGAACTAAAGATCCAGTTGAAGTCAGTGCAGAACCAGGATCAACCGTTGAGTTGTTCGACAAAGACGGCAACAGTCTTGGAACAGGCGTAGCTAACGACCAAGGTGTAGCAACAATCACTCCAACGAAAGATATTCCAGTAGGTAATGTAACAGCGACAGCGACAGACCCATCAGGAAATACATCAGACGTAAGTGAACCAAAAGTTGCGACAGATACAACAGCTCCAGCGAAACCAGAAGTTAAGACAGATCTAACAGGTAAAGCAGGAACTAAAGACCCAGTTGAAGTCAGTGCAGAACCAGGCTCAACAGTAGCCCTCTACGATAAAGATGGCAACAAGATTGGTGAAGCAAAAGCTGATGAAAACGGTGTAGCAACAATCACTCCAACGAAAGATATTCCAGTAGGTAATGTAACAGCGACAGCGACAGACCCATCAGGAAATACATCAGACGTAAGTGAACCAAAAGTTGCGACAGATACAACAGCTCCAGCGAAACCAGAAGTTAAGACAGATCTAACAGGTAAAGCAGGAACTAAAGACCCAGTTGAAGTCAGTGCAGAACCAGGCTCAACAGTAGCCCTCTACGATAAAGATGGCAACAAGATTGGTGAAGCAAAAGCTGATGAAAACGGTGTAGCAACAATTACTCCAACGAAAGATATTCCAGTAGGTAATGTAACAGCTAAAGCTACGAAAGATGGTCAAACATCAGATGCAAGCGCACCAAAAGAAGCTACAGCAGCAACACCAGCTAAACCAAGCCAACCAGTAGTCGATACAGACCTTACAGGTAAAGCAGGAACTAAAGACCCAGTTGAAGTGACTGCAGCACCAGGCACTAAGGTAGAATTGTTCGACAAAGATGGTAACAAGATTGGTGAAGCAACAGCTGATGAAAATGGTAAAGCTACGATCACGCCAACCGTTGATATTCCAGCAGGTAATGTAACAGCTAAAGCTACGAAAGATGGTCAAACATCAGATGCAAGCGCACCAAAAGTTGCGACAGATACCACAGCGCCAGCTAAACCAGTTGTGAACCCGGTTAAAGCAGGTGGCACAGCGATCACAGGTACAGCCGAAGCAGGCTCAACTGTAGAAGTCACTCTTCCAGATGGCTCTAAAGTATCGGCTAAAGCTGACCAAGATGGAAACTTCAGCGTTCCAGTCAGCGGTTTGGAAGAAGGTAAGACAGTATCTGTAACAGCCACAGATAACGCAGGTAACACATCAGATGCGACAACTGTAACCGTAGCGAAAACAGCTGATACGACAGCTCCATCAGCACCAGTTGTAAACCCAGTTAAAGCAGGTACTACAGCAGTAACAGGAACAGCCGAAGCGGGTTCAACAGTAGAAGTAACGCTTCCGGATGGCTCTAAAGTATCGGCGAAAGCTGACCAAGATGGAAACTTCAGTGTACCAGTCAGCGGTTTGAAAGAGGGTGATACAGTTTCTGTCACTGCAACAGATGACGCAGGCAACACCTCTAACCCAACATCAGTGACTGTAGGTAAAGGAATTGATACGACAGCTCCATCAGCACCAGTTGTGAACCTAGTTAAAGCTGGTGACACAGTAATCACAGGAACAGCCGAAGCAGGCTCAACTGTAGAAGTAACCCTTCCAGATGGTTCTAAAGTATCAGCTAAAGCTGACCAAGATGGTAACTTCAGTGTTCCAGTAAGTGGTTTGAAGGAAGGTGACACAGTTTCTGTCACTGCAACAGATGACGTAGACAACACCTCTAACCCAACATCAGTGACTGTAGGTAAGGGAACTGATACGACAGCTCCAGATGCACCAGTTGTGACTACTGATCTTACAGGTAAGGCTGGCACTCGTACTCCAATTGATGTTATTGCAGAACCAGGAACTAAGGTTGAATTGTTCGATAAAGATGGTAACAAGATTGGTGAAGCTACAGCTGATGAAACAGGTCATGCCGTAGTAGTTCCAACAGTTAACATTCCAGAAGGTACTGTGACAGCGAAAGCGACAGACCTAGCAGGTAATGTTTCAGGAGCTAGTGCTCCAATGTTTGCCACAACAAGTGGAACAGTAGATTCCTTTAACAATGGTAAGGGTTCTGAGAATACTCCAACAGTTGTTAAACCGACACTAAGTGGCAAAGTTGAGTCATCAACTACTTCAGCGAAACGCATGAACCTTAAAACTAGGGCAAATATTTCAGCAACTGAAAAAGATGCTTCTACACTTCCAGAAACAGGAGACGAAGCATCTATCGGTGGCGTAGTCCTTGGTGGAATTCTAGCGGCAGCTGGAATCGCCATTGCAGGAAAACGTAGAAAAGAAGATTAAGATAAAATATTCTTATAGAAGTGATTTAAATAGTCTTCTAAGTTTTCAAACCTAAAGACTCATCCCTGATAGGGGTGAGTCTTTTTGTGTCACGAAAACCACTAGATATGCTAGTGGTTCCGAAAAGCTTTTAGCGATGTGTCAAAAAAGCCCCCTAAAGTGTAATATTAGATAGGGTTTCCCGACCACTAACTAATATACAAAAGGAGGAACAGTGATGAGAAAGGATAATAATAGTTTATCGTATACTAACATGAAAGGATACTACCGTTTGCGACGAATTCGAGCAGTTAAACCAAGGTTTTTCATCAGATGTTTGAAAGTACGCCAAAAGGAACGGTTTATCACGATGGACATGTCAGGAGCCTATATGCCACTAGCTCGAAGGCTTTTTCCAAATGCCAAAATCATTATTGATCGTTTCCACATTATCCAGCACCTTGGTCGAGCCTTTTTAAAGACAAGAATTGCCATTATGAACCAATTTGATAAGAAGTCACTACCTTATCGAGCTTTAAAAAATTACTGGAGACTCTTCCGAAAGGACAGCCGTAAGTTATCTTGTAAATCATTTCACTCGAAAACCTTCCATCAAACATTATGTCCACATGAAGTCGTTGAGAAGACACTGAAGTTCTCAGAAGAACTCGCCGATTATTATAACCTCTATCAGCTTTTGCTTTTTCACTTTCGGGAAAAAAGAGTGGATGAGTTTTTTGAACTCATAGAGGAGAATATAAGCAAGGTCAATCACTACTTTCAAACGGTCTTTAGGACTTTTCTTAGACACAAGCAATACATCAAAAATGCACTAGAAACACATTACTCAAATGCAAAATTGGAGGGGACCAATAAGCTTATCAAAGATATTAAACGTCTGGGCTTCGGTTTTAGAAATTTTATCAACTTTAGGAAACGTGTTTTCATCACTCTGAATATACAAAAAGAGAAGACCTATCCGGTCCTCTCTAGATGTTAGCTTTTCGTCACCCACTACAGTTGACAAAGAGCTTCTTTAAAATAGTAGCTCATACAAGAGTAATATGTTAGTTAGAAGCTAAATGTGAAGTCTCTATGATAGAAGTTAATTAGAGATGAGGGGAAGATAAATTCATTTAAATATGAGTCTACTAAGGTGATTATAGCAGTAAAATTAGAATTTTACAACAAGTTTTATAAAAATAATACTTTCTGATATGTTGAGATGGATTTTCAGACTATATTATAGGAAAATATAATCTAGTTTAAGACTAATTAATTTATAATTGAGGAGATTTCAGGGAGCGTCAATGCATGGTTACAATTTAATATTTTATGTTTTGAAAATATATAGGTGTTTAATTTAAGAGACTAAATATTTCTTTTATACACGAAAGATATATAGAATGAGATTATGTGACGATTGATATTTAGATTATATTATGGTAAACTCTTTATTAACTAGATTATCCATATAGCATTTCTCAAGGTAATGGGTAATCTCTGGAATATTAATGCGAAAAAAATGCGAGAGAAGTTCTTGCATTTTTTTTATTAAAATTAGTAGTTTTTATTTATCTTTTCAATTAAAATGTTAGATATATGGGGATCTTAGTATAATTTATAAAATTATTTAACTCAAAATATATCACTTGTTTGAATATCAAAAGAATATTCTTACAAATGTTAGAGTCTTTGGAATTGTTTATATGAAAAGGTTTAAGAGGTTTTCATGAAAGAAAAACATAGTCGCTAAATAATATTTATATTGATTAAAAATTAGAGAAAATGCTTGCTTAAAGATTAAAAAAAGGATATGATAGACTTCGGAAGAAGGTTAATAAATGTATGGAGTGCGTGTTTTTTCAATAACGTCTTCGTTTTTTTGACGTGCCTTGGGGTACAAGGATTAACATATAGGAAGATTTTGAATGAAACAAACAAATCATGTTTTTGAAAAAGTGACAAAATACGCCATTCGTAAATTGTCAGTAGGTGTAGGGCCAGTTGCTATCGGGACATTCTTGTTAGCAGGTGGTCTTTTCGTGTCTAAACCAGTTTCGGCAGACCAGGTTACTTCGGATGCATCGGTACACATGGCCTATGTCACAGAAAATGAATTAACAGCTGAAGAGCAGAAGCAAGTGGTACATGCTATTCCTAAGGAATATCAAAATGGGGACACTTTTTATCTGGTTTATAAACGTAAGGGAGACAGTCAAGCTACTCTTCCTCAGACAGGAAGTTCTGACTGGGCAGCGACAGGTTTGGGATTGGCAACAGCGACTATGGCTGTGCTCCTATTTTCAAAAAAATATCGTAAAAAAATTATTGGCTTGGTCTTGATTGGGGCCGCAGGGCAAAGTCTCCTTGTGCCGATAGAGGTTCTTGCCTTGCAAAACAAGGAGTTACAGGCCTATAATCAAACTCTTGCGGTTTCAAATAAAGAAGATTTGGCTAAGGGTGTTATTGCCATTGATGGTTATGAGTATGTGGGTTATCTGCGTTACTCTGCTAAGCCGGAGCTTGACCAACCTTTGGAGAATACTTTGCAAGGGATTGAGTCTTCAATAAAAGAAGATAATACAGTTAGTCAGGGGACAGCTGATAGGGATAGTAAGGGAATCAGTTGGAAAAAAGGAACACAGGAGCCAGGTCATGAAGGCGAGGCAGCTGTTCAACCTGCTAACCCAGAGTACACTGGACCAATTAGCGCTAAAGGTACGCAAGAATCAGGTCATGAAGGCGAGGCAGCTGTTCAACCTGCAAATCCAGATTACACTGGTCCAATTAGCACTAAAGGTACGCAAGAATCAGGTCATGAAGGCGAGGCAGCTGTTCAACCTGCAAATCCAGATTACACTGGACCGATTAGTGCCAATGGTACCCAAGAAGTTGGACACGAAGGCGAAGCTCTAGTTCAGCCTGCAAATCCAGATTACACTGGACCGATTAGTGCCAATGGTACCCAAGAAGTTGGACACGAAGGCGAAGCTCTAGTTCAGCCCGCCAATCCAGCGTATACCGGTCCAATCAGTGCGAATGGTACTCAAGAAGTTGGTCACGAGGGTGAAGCATGGGTCCAACCAGCTAATCCAGATTACACTGGACCGATCAGTGCTAACGGTACCCAAGAAGTTGGGCACGAGGGTGAAGCATGGGTCCAACCAGCTAATCCAGATTACACTGGACCGATCAGTGCTAACGGTACCCAAGAAGTTGGGCACGAAGGCGAGGCAGTGGTTCAACCAGCTAACCCAGAGTACACCGGTCCAATCAGTGCCAATGGTACCCAAGAAGTTGGCCATGAAGGCGAAGCAGCTGTTCAACCTGCTAATCCAGAGTACACAGGCAAACTGGAAGCCAAGGGTACACAAGAACCAGGTCATGAAGGCGAAGCCCTTGTTCAACCTACAAATCCAGAGTACACAGGCAAACTGGAAGCCAAGGGTACACAAGAATTAGGTCACGAAGGTGAGGCGGCTGTCCAACCCGAGAATCCTGTCCACACTCCAGTTGTTGGAAGTGTCACAGAGACTGAAACGCAAGCCATCGATTATCCTATCGAAGTTATCACTGATGATAGCAAGTATGTGGATGAAGAGGTTGTCGAGCAAGAAGGTCAAAAAGGTAGCCAAGAAATCCAGAAAATTTACCAAACCATTGATGGTGTCAAGGTTGGTGAGCCAACTATTGTATCAGGTAAGGTTATTGAGGTGCCACAACCTAGAAAACTTCGTCGTGGCAGCAAGCCTCTAGATGGAACAACGACTGAAGAGTCTATTGTAGAGCTTCCATTTAAAGAGATTGTCCAAGAAGATGATAGTATTGAAAAGGGCACTCTAAAGGTTGTTCAAGAAGGTCAAAAAGGTCAAAACAAAATCACCAAAGTCTATAAGACCTATAAAGGGAATAAGACGTCTGAGGCACCAACTGTTACTGAAACCGTGCTAGTTCCTGTTCAAGATCGTATCGTTCACAAAGGGACCAAGGTATCTGAAAAACCAGTGCTTACGCTGACACAGATTGACAAGGATGATTTGGGTCGTAGTGCTAAACTTAGCTACAACTTGACGAATCCAGGTTCAGCAGCTATCATGACTATTAAAGCGGTGCTTAAGAAAGACGGACAGGTTGTTCAAACGCTTGATATTCCTACCACGACCTTGACTGCTGACCTAACAAACTTAGACTATTACAAGCCATATACCCTCACAACAACCATGACCTATGATCGTGGCAATGGTGAGGAGAATCAGGTTTTGGCAGACCAAACTCTCCAACTGGATCTCAAGAAGGTTGAGCTTAAAGATTTTGCACGTACGGATTTGATTAAGTATGACAATCAAACAGAAGTGGATGAGACTCGTCTGGCAGCTGTGCCTCAGGATCTCACGAATTACTACTTGAAGATGACTTCTGCGGATCAGAAGACCACTTACTTGGCAGTAAAAGCCATCGAAGAAACAACGGTTGATGGCAAGGCGGTTTATAAGGTAACTGCAGCAGCGGACAATTTGGTGCAACGTGATGCCCAAAATCATTTTGCACAAACTTATAGCTATTACATTGAGAAACCGAAGGCCAGTCAAGCCAATGTTTACTACGATTTTGCTGAGTTGGTCAATGCCATTCAAGCAAATCCATCAGGTGAATTTAGACTTGGCCAAAGCATGAGTGCTCGTCACGTTGTTCCAAACGGCAAATCATACATTACGACAGAATTTACTGGTAAGTTGCTCAGTGATGGTGACAAACGCTATGCCATCTATGATTTAGAGCACCCATTGTTTAATGTCATCAATGGCGGAACGATCAAGAACATCAACTTTGAAAATGTAGACATCAATCGCTCTGGGCAAAATCAAATCGCGACGGTTGGATTTAACCTTAAAAATAAAGGTCTGATTGAAGATGTTAAGGTGACTGGTTCGATTACTGGTAACAATGATGTGGCTGGTATCGTCAATAAGATTGATGAAGATGGTAAGATTGAGAATGTCGCTTTTGTCGGTAAGATTGACTCTATCGGTAATAACTCGACAGTTGGTGGGATTGCTAGTTCAAACTACATGGGATTTGTCAACAGAGCCTATGTAGATGCGACTATTACAGCTCAAAATGCCAATGCAAGTATGCTGGTGCCATTTGTCACTTACATGCTTAACAGTTGGAAGTCAGGAACTAAGGCCAAGGTGACCAATTCAGTAGCCAAGGGTGTGCTTGATGTCAAAAACACACGAAATGTCGGTGGTATTGTCGCTAAGACATGGCCATACGGTGCTGTTCAAGATAACGTGACCTATGCCAAGGTTATCAAAGGCCAAGAAATCTTTGCTTCGAATGATGTTAATGATGAAGATGGTGGTCCATACATCAAAGATCTCTTTGGCGTTGTTGGTTATAGCTCGGCTGAAGATGGTACTGGTAAAGATACCAAGAGTTCTAAAAAACTCAAACATTTGACTAAGGAAGAAGCTGACAAGCGTGTTGAAGGTTACAAGATTACAGCTGATACATTTGTCAGCGAGCCATACGCGTTGAACACCCTTAACAACGCTTCTAGTCAAGCAGATTTTGTCAATATTCAAGACTATAATCCAGCATACAAGCAGGCATACAAGAATATTGAGAAATTCCAGCCATTCTATAACAAGGATTATATTGTTTACCAAGCAAACAAACTGGCTAAGGATCACAACTTGAACACTAAAGATGTGCTCTCAGTAACTCCAATGAATGACAGTAATTTTGTCACTGACCTAAGTGCCGCTAATAAAATTATTGTTCATTATGCTGATGGTACCAAAGACTACTTCAAGCTTTCAGAGAGTTCAGAAGGGTTGAGCAATGTTAAGGAATATACTGTCACTGATTTAGAAATCAAGTATACTCCTAACATCGTTCAAAAAGACCACTCGAGCCTTATCAATGGCATCGTTAATATCCTTAAACCGATTGAGTTGCAGTCTGATCCGATTTACCAAAAACTTGGCCGTACAGGTCCAAACAAGGTTAATGCTATCAAGAACCTCTTCTTAGAAGAAAGTTTTGAGGCTGTTAAGGCTAATTTGACGACCCTTGTGACTAAGCTGGTTCAAAATGAAGATCACCAGCTTAACCAATCACCAGCTGCCCAACAAATGATTCTTGACAAGGTCGAGAAAAATAAAGCAGCCCTCTTGCTAGGTTTGACCTACTTGAATCGTTATTACGGTGTGAAGTTTGATGATGTTAATATCAAAGAAATCATGCTCTTCAAACCAGATTTCTATGGTAAAAATGTGGATGTCCTTGACCGTTTGATTGAGATTGGTTCTAAAGAAAATAATATCAGTGGTTCAAGAACCTACGATGCCTTTGGTGAAGTTCTCGCCAAAAGTACCCTTTCTAGTGATCTCACCGACTTCCTCAACTACAACCGAAAACTTTTTACTACTATCGACAATATGAATGATTGGTTCATCGATGCCGCTAAGGATAAGGTCTACGTTGTAGAGAAGGCGTCTCAAAATGAAGGTGTCGGTGAGCACAAGTATCGTGTTTATGACAACCTCAGTCGTGGTCTCCACCGCAAGATGATTTTGCCATTGTTGAACCTTGATAAGACAGAGATGTTCTTGATTTCTACCTATGACACCATGTCTTATGGAACAGCTAACAAGTACAACACAACTCTAGAGAAGTTGAAACCTGAGATTGATCTAGCGGCTCAACGTCAGATTAACTATCTTGATTTCTGGCAAAGATTGGCTGCAGATAATGTTAAAAACAAATTGTTCAAAGACATTGTCAATCCAATCTGGGAAGGTTTCTACGTCTGGGGTCATGGTTGGCCAGGTTGGCCAGAGCGCTACGGCCAATTCAAGAATAGTACGGAAGTCTATGCGCCAATCCGTGAAATCTATGGACCAGTCGGTGAATACTACGGTGATAACGGAGCTATGGCTGGTGCCTATGCTGCCATCTACGACAATCCATATGATAATCGTGCCAAGGTTACTTACGTCATGTCTAACATGATTAGCGAGTACGGTGCTTCAGCCTTTACCCATGAAACGACTCATATCAATGACCGTATTGCCTACTTTGGAGGTTTTGGTCGTCGTGAAGGAACAGACGTTGAAGCCTATGCCCAAGGAATGTTGCAATCACCAGCTACTCAAGGTCACCAAGGTGAATATGGTGCCCTAGGACTTAACATGGCCTTCGAAAGAGAAAACGATGGTAATCAGTGGTACAACACCAATCCAAACAAGTTGAACTCTCGTGAGGCCATTGACCGTTACATGAAGGGCTACAACGATACCCTTATGCTTCTTGATTCATTGGAAGGAGAAGCAGTTCTCAGTCAAGGCAAGCAAGAGCTCAATAACGCATGGTTCAAGAAGGTCGATAAACAGCTACGAGGCAATAGTAAGAACCAATACGATAAGGTGCGTGCTCTAAGTGATAGCGAAAAGGCTATTAGCTTGACCTCTATTGATGACCTTGTGGATAATAACTTCATGACCAATCGAGGACCTGGCAATGGTGTTTATAAACCTGAGGACTTCTCTTCTGCCTATGTCAATGTGCCTATGATGTCTGCGATTTATGGTGGTAATACCAGCGAGGGCTCTCCAGGTGCCATGTCCTTCAAGCACAATACCTTCAGACTCTGGGGTTACTACGGCTATGAAAAAGGCTTCTTAGGTTATGCGACCAACAAGTATAAACAAGAAGCAAAAGCGGCTGGTAAGAACACTCTTGGTGATGACTTTATCATTAACAAGATTTCTGATGGTCAGTTCAACTCTCTAGAAGACTTCAAGAAAGCTTACTTCAAAGAAGTCAAAGAAAAAGCGTCACATGGTTTGACGACAGTTACGATTGATGGCACATCAGTAAGCTCTTACGATGATTTGTTAGCCATGTTTAAAGCGGCGGTAGCCAAAGATGCTGCAAGTCTTAAAACAGATAATAATGGCAATAAATCTGTATCTACAAGCCATACGACAAAACTCAAAGAAGCTGTCTATAAGAAACTCCTACAAGAGACAGACAGTTTCACAAGTTCTATTTTCAAATAATAGATGAAAGAATCCCTTTTGGTAAATGCCAAAGGGATTTTTGAATCTGTTGAGAATATGGGAAGTAGGAGCCTCTAGGTCAGTATTGGCAAGGGATTGGGAGAGGTGTGGGGTGAGCTATTAAAACATTTTCTTTTTGAAGGGAGAGAATTTTGTATTTTAATAAATATCACCAAAACTAAAAAATAAGGTTAGAGTGACGGAGGTTTTTAATAAAAGATGGTTTGATATAAAAGTATTTTAAAAATTATAAAACTGACAAAATAGGGAATTGTGCTAAATAAAAGCACAAACGTTTTGAAGTTTCAAAGCACTTAGATAAAAGTTTTAAATTAATGTTCTCTAATAAAAGTTAAACTTTTACACAATTATTAGTATATATTTGACAATTTAATAATTATAGTATAAAATGGAAATTGTATATAAAGTAATTTGGATATTGAGGAAATTTATTATTATGAGAGATATGTTTAATAAACGCCAACGTTTTTCATTGAGAAAATACAGCTTTGGTGTAGCCTCTGTACTTTTGGGAGTTTCAATCTTCTCAAATGCACAGGGTGCCCAAGCTGATGAAACGGTAGCACCAACTACCGCAGGTATGGAAACAACTGCTGAGCCAGATGTCGTCGTGGAGCAATCAACGCCAACAACATCAGTAGCTCCAGCAACAACAGAAAACGCACCAAGTTCAGTCTCTACTGTGGCCTTGGCTAGTGAACAACCACAATCAGCAGCTCAAAGCCAAGCAGCTTCAACAACTAGTCAAACAGCAGCTAGTTCAGAAGTAGCTTCTCAGGCTGCATCGCAAGCGAGCTCTGAGTCTGCAACAGCGACTGCTTCATCTGTAGCTACAAGTGCTCAAGCTCTTAGCTCAACAGCTGTAGCAGAAACTCCTGTTGCTGGTCAAGTATCAGCACAAACAAGTGCGGCTGCTTCAGTTGCGACTGCAGCAGAAACTGCAAGTGCAGAGTCTACAACTAACGCTGTAAATAGCGTCCTTAAAGTAGCGACTAGCGAGTTGGCCGTGACAAGCAGTGAATTGAATGCTGCTGAAGCAAGCCTTAACTCTGAAAATCTCATCAACGCTATGGGACTTGCGGTATCAAACCGTAGCCTTCGTACAGCTGATGCGGTTGCTGTTTTGACAAATGCTGGAGCAGGCTCAACAAACCCTGACTTGACAAACCTTGGCTACAAACTTGCCTTTTTGCCAGAGCGTCAACAATACTTTGTTAACATTGATTACATCAACCACCTCAAAGTCGGTCGTGATAACCGTGGAGTAATGAGACCTTATGACTACATTACAAACGGTAATTACATGGTTGTCGTTAACTACGCTAACCTTGGTATTATTGACTATGTTGATGAAGCAGGGAACAAGATTCCTGGATCTTCAACATACCGTATCAACAACTCAACTGAAACAATCACAGCAAACGGTAAGACTTACAATAAAATCTACGATGCTGGTGTAACAGAACTTCCACCAGTACCAGCAGGATACCGCATCAAGTATGCATCTACTGACAAATCTAAAGCTAATGCTTACGTAGATGTCTTGAAGTCAGAACGTCAATACGACTATAACAACGGTATTGCAACTATCCGTTCAGAACGTACTTGGGACCGTAACCAAAGCCGTGTCGTTGACCTTGTTCAATTTGCTAACGGTTCACAAGGTTTGGACGCTTCAATTGATGCCAATGGTGGTGGTCAATATCTAGCTCCAGGTTACCGTTATCACATTATCGTTGAAAAAGACACGAAAGATGTCACTAAAGCCACAAGTCAAACAGTGACTTACACTGGTGCTGATACGAAGACACCAGCTGCCAACACTCAAAATGACTTTAGCTTCAACGGTAAAGAAGATCCTACAACTAATACAACAACTTGGACTGAAACGACTCACACTTATGGAACAGTTAAGACTCCAGTTGTTATTGGTTACTATGCCGATAAAGCTGTAGCAGGTGGTAAGACAGTTACTCCGGATGCACCAAATGCAACAGACACAGTGACATACAAAGCCTTTGGTAAATTTATCGCTGTGGATGAAAATGGAAATCCAATTCCAGGTGTATCAACAACTGCCTACACGAACGATCCTAATGATGCGACTAAGATGATTGCCATCGACAAGACGCTTCCAAGCATTCCTGGCTACACTGTTAAAGTTATCCCTGCATCACCATCAAATCCAGGTGAAGATACTAGTGTCGTTTACGTAGCAATCGTTAACGATGTTACTAAGGCGACTAAACAAACTGTTACCTTCCAAGGGGCTGGCGATAAAACACCAGCTACAGATGTGAAATCTGACTATACCTTTGCAGGTAAGGATAACCAAGCGACTGGTAAGGTGACTTGGAATGAAACTAGCCACACTTACGGTACAGTTAAGGTTCCTGTTGTGAATGGCTACTTTGCCGATAAAGCCGTAGCAGGTGGTAAGACAGTTACTCCAGATGCTCCAGAAGCAACTGATACAGTAACCTACAAGGCCTTTGGTAAATTCGTCATTGTCGATGAAAATGGTAACCCAATTGCAGGTGTATCTGACACTGCCTACATCAATGATCCTAACGATCCAACTAAGATGATTGCAGTTGACAAGAACTTGCCAACTATCCCAGGTTACACTGCTAAGGTAGTACCTGCAACACCAGGTGACTTGTCTAGCGATACTAAGGTTGTTTACGTTAAGAATGACCAAAAAGCAAGTGTTGTATACCGTGATGAAACAAGTGGTTCAACCCTTGAAACTGTTGCCTTGACTGGTAAGTCTGGCGAAGCAGTTAACTATTCAACAGCTGAACGTATCAAGCATTATCAAGACCTTGGCTATGTCCTTGTAACAGATGGTTACCCAGCTGGTGCAACATTCGACTTGGATAACACAGTTGACCAAGCTTGGACAGTAAGCTTCAAACGTGTAGCACTTGACTTTAATCCAGACAATGCTCACGAACCAGGAACACCAATCTATCCTAACCAACCAAACGGACCAAAATGGCCAGCTAAGGATGCTTACCTTAAAGATGTGACATACACTGTTCACTATGCAAGCAAAGATAGCAATGCTAAATTGCCAGCAGACAGTGTTCAAAAAGCACAATGGAAACGTTCATTGACGCTTGACTCTGTAACAGGTGACATTCTTACAGCAGGTGAATGGAAGGCAGATAAGACTAAGTTTGACCTCGTAATCACACCATTGGTTAACGGTTACTTCGCCGATAAAGGTCGTGTGGCTTCTCAAGATGTCACTATGGACAGCAAGGTTGAAACTGTTACTTACACTAAATTTGGTAAGATTATTGCCGTTGACGAAAAAGGTAATCCAATCCCAGGTGTTGAAGCAGTTTCTTACACAAATGATCCTAACGATCCAACTAAGGCTGCTATGACCCTTGTTCCTGAAGTGAAAGGTTACAAGGCTGATAAGACTGGTGTAACACCAAGCAACCCAGGTGAAGATACAAAGGTTGTTTACAAGGTGGTTAACGCAGAACCTGCTAAACCAGCAGTTAACAAAGAAGTTGGTACTATCGTTGTTATCTACCGTGACGAGTATGGTAACCAAATCAAGATGCCACTTGTTATCACTAACTCTGTCGGTGCTGAAGTTGATGTTCATGGTGATCGCTACATCTACCGTAACGGTGTGAAATACGAATTGATTCGTCAAGAAGGTAAATCTACAGACAAGATGACAGAAGGTCAGACAGTCGTGACTTACATCTACCGTAAGGTCGAAGATGGCTCAACACCATCAAACGGTAATGGCGGACAATCTGGAAACTCAACATCTAAAGCTGTCAAAGCAACTTCAAACGGATCTAAGGGTTCTAAAGGTTCTGGATCTGGCTCAGCAGCTGATGGCGCTTCAGATGGTAAAGGTTCAGATAAGAAGAAATCTGGAAACAAAGATGGTAAGAAGGCAGATAGTTCTGATAAAGCTAAAGAAGGCGACGAACAATTGCCAGTAACAGGTGACTCAGATAACAACCTCGCAGCAATGGGTGTTGTTGTTATGGGACTCATGTCAGGACTTGCGGCTATGAATCGTCGTAAAAACCAAGACTAAGATTTCCACACCTTATCTCTCATAAATTCCAAAAATAAAATCTCTCTCGAGTGAATTGCTCGGGAGAGATTTTTTGGTCTTTTTAGATAAAACTCAGGAAAGCTCCCGATGTTTGTGAATCTTTTAAGCAGTATTCAGCTTGATAAGGTACAATAGAGTAAGACAAAACGAATGAGGAGATTGTCATGAAGTTTTTACATACGTCAGATTGGCATGTGGGGCGAACCCTCAATGGCTGGTCTTTGCTGGAGGAGCAGGAGTGGGCCTTCCAACAGATAGTGGATTTGGCAATTCGTGAACAGGTGGATGGGGTCATCATTGCTGGGGATCTCTATGACCGTGCGGTGCCGCCTGTGGATGCGATTAAACTTTTTAATAAGACTTTGGCACGTTTGGTCTTAGAGGAGCAGATTCCTGTCTATGCCATCAGTGGCAATCACGATGGGGCTGAACGCTTGCATTTTGGGCGAGACTTTTTTCAACCTCAGGGTCTTCATTTAAGCACACGTTTGGAGGAGGCCTTTGAGCCGATTGAGTTGGAGGATTGCCAGATTTTTCTTCTTCCCTTTATTGATCCTATTGATGCTCGGATTTATTATAAGGATGATGGGGATAAGGAGATTCAGGGGATTGGTGATGCCTTGGCCTACATTCTTGAGGATATGGAAAAAGCCTTTGATCCTGACAAGGCCCATATTTTGGTGACGCATTTTGCAGTTTCTAAAAAAGAGGACCAAGATGGTCAAAGTTTACGAGAATTGATGTTGTCTGAAACCAGCAATACGGTGGGTGGGCTTACCAATGTGACCAGTGACCTTTTCAAGGCTTTTGATTATGTCGCTTTGGGGCATATCCATACGCGCTTTGCCAGTCCGACCCAGCGCGTGCAATATTCAGGTAGTCCAGTCGCCTTTAATGTTAAAGAAGCCAAACGTAAGGAAGAAAAGGGTGTTTATATTCTTGAATTGGATGCGACTGGTAACTTGTCTCAGACCTTCCATTCTCTAGAGGTCAGACGGCCAATCGTGATCTTGCAGGAACCTTTTGAAACCTTGATGTTACCTGAATTTTATAAGGAACAGCCTTGTCAAAAGGCTTGGTTTGCTTTTGATATTCAACTGTCTAGCCGTAAGGAATTAGAGGGTATCAATGTGCGTGCCCGTCTGGAAGAAATTTATGGGACAGACATTGTGGAAATCACTTTCAGTCGTTTGGGTGATATCAGGGAAGAAAGCGTGACTGTTGATCAGCACTTAAAAGATTTGGAAATGCAATCGCCGCAGGAAATAGTCTCTGAATTTTACCAGACAGTGACTGGGGGCGATGTCTTGTCTGAGAGACAAACAGCCCTTGTGGAAAGTATTTTTGAGGAGATTGGAAGGAGTCGACAATGAGACCAGTCCAGTTAGAATTGACCAATTTTGGACCTTATCGTAAGGAAGTCATCAATTTCACCCAGTTTGACCATGCTCCCCTCTTTTTGATTGGTGGGGACACAGGGGCTGGTAAGAGTACTCTCTTTGATGCCATGACGGTAGCCTTGTTTGCGACGACCAGTGGTGATCGTAATGTCGAGGAGATGCGGTCAACCTTCGCTGGTCCAGAGGATGATTTGACCAAGGTGACTTTTTACTTCCAACAAGGCAACCACCTTTACCGCATTGAGCGTGTGCTCCAGCAGGAGAGAGCCAAGCGGGGTGGCGGTACGACCATTCAAAAAGCGACAGCTTCTCTAGTCATTGTGGATAAGATTGGTGGTCAGGAAATTGAAAAGCTTGGGGATAAAATCAAGGAAGTGAGTGACCAGATTGAGCAGATTTTGGGTCTCAATGCCGAGCAGTTCAAACAGATTATCCTCCTTCCGCAAAATGATTTCAGCCGTTTCTTGAAGGAAGATTCCAAGACCAAGACTCAAATTTTGAAGAAAATCTTTGGAACAGGTATTTTTGACCGTTTTCAAAAGAGCCTGGAAGAGCGTCTTCGTCAGAGTAACAAGGATATGGAAAAGCGCCAAGCTCAGCTTGATGGTCATTTTACCAGTCAGGTTTGGTCTGAGGAGGAGTTAGCTATCTTGGCGCAAACGCCAGCCTCTGAAAAATTGGTACGTCTTGAAGAGCTTTTGGCGCAACGTCAAGAAAATCTTGAAGAGCAAAAAAGCATTTTGAAGGATGCCCATGAGGATTTGGCTAAGCTGCAAAAGAGCTTACAAACTGCACAAGATGTAGCAAAGATTTTCCAAGAATTGGAGCAAGCCAAGGAGCGTTACCGTTTGGAAATTGAGGAAGGTGCTCAGGAACAGGCAGAGGCTAAAGCACATCTGGAGGAATTGCAGTTTGCCCAAGGGTTGCAGGAAACCATTAGTAGCTTGAAGCAGTATCAAAAGCAGTTGTTGCAAGTAGAACATGACCTTGAAATCGCTAAGGGGAAATTAAAGGCTAAGGAGCAGGCTTTTGAGGAAGTCAAGGCTCAAAAAGTGGCACTTGCAGCTCAGACTGAGGATTTTCTTCAAAAAGAAGAGAAACTGGAAGTATGGAAAGAGGCTATTATCTATGCTCAGAGTCTTGCCCAAGAGCAGGAGAAAATCAAACAGTCCAGTGCAAACTACAAGCAGTTGGAAGCGACCTATCAGCAGGCTTCGAAAGAGATTGAGCTCCTTTCCCAGTCCTTGTCAGATTTGGAAGCTAATCGTCTTAGTTTAGAGAGTTTACATGAGGCTGAAAAACTCCTCCAGTCTGTGAGCTACAGTGTGGATAAGCAACTGGCTCAGGACCTGAAAGAAATAGAGGGCTTGAATCAGGAGTTGGCAAAGACGGAAAAACGTCATCAAACCTTATCTTTGGATAGTGACCAAGCTCAAGAAATCTTAAATGAATTGGAAGAGAAGTTAAGAACGACTTTGGCTTCACGTCGTCAACTCATGATTGCCCAGTTGCAGGCAGAGTTAGAAGATGGACAGCCCTGTATGGTTTGTGGTTCCTTGGATCATCCTAATGTCGATGGGACACAGGCTGATGAAGCGGCCTTGAAGGATCTCATGAATCGGGTGGAGGAACTTCAAGCTCAAAAAGAAAAGCAAGTCGCTACCTTGTCAAACCGTCAGGCTAGATTGAGCGAAGTTGAGTCTAAACGTCAAGATTTGCTTGACCAAGTGGCTAAAGTTAAGCTGACTCTTGAAAAACACTATCAAGAACTCGAAGAGCAAATTAAGGGACAGTTTGATTTTGAGTTTTCAGAGGACTATGAAGCTGTCCGTGGACATGCCTTGTTGAGTGCTGTTGAGAAGCATTATCAAGAACTCCAAAAACGCTATGAGAAGGAAGAGGCAGACCGTGTCCATTATCAAGATGAGTTAGGACGAGCTCAGGAAAAAGCGACAGATTTGGCTAAGAGCTATCAAGAGGCCAAGGCAGCTCTCGACCAAGCTGAAGAGCGCCTAAAAGACCTGCAGGAAGCTCATCCAGAGTTGGAGTCTGTAGAGGTTTATCAGGAACGGATTTCACTTGCGAAGCAGGAGTTGGACCTCTACAATAAGCAGATTAAGGAAAATAGTGAAGCCTACAACCAACTTCATGCCGATATTCAAGGCATCAAGGGGCAACTTGAGAGCTTGACCAAGTCTAAAGAAAAGACCAGCCAAGAAACGAAGCGTTTATCAGCTGAATTAGCCCAAAGTCTTAAGGCTGAGGGAGCTCTCACCAATGACCTAGAACAAATCCAGCTTTGGCTGCTTGAAGTGAACAAGCAAGCTATTCCTAAGCTTCAGGCTCAATTGACAAGTTACCAAACCCTTAAACAAGAATTGCAGACCCAGATTAGTAAGGGCAAAGAGCTTCTCCAAAATCAAGAGAAACCAGATTTGGCTGCTTTAACCCAAGAGGTTCAAACCAGTCAGGAAAGTTACGATATGCAATTAGCTCAGTTTTCTGTCATGGAGAAGGGCCTTAAGGATGCGACGGCTACTTACCAAGCGGCAAAAAACCTTCAAGACAGTAATCAAGAGGCTTTTAAGGCCCATCAAGAACTCAGTGATTTGGTTAAGGTGGTTAAGGGAGAAAATACTGCTCTGACTGGTCGTCTCAATCTTGAGGTCTACGTTATCCGTCAGTATTTCCAACAAATCTTGGACTATGCCAATGCCAACTACATCGGTCTCTTAACGGATAATCGCTATTCCTTTGTCTTGAGCGAGGAAGGACGCAGGGCGCGTGATCACTTTGGCTTGGATATCAACATCTATGACCAGTTGACAGGTAGTGAACGCTCCGTTAAATCCTTGTCTGGTGGTGAAACCTTTATCGCCGCACTGGCCATTGCCCTATCCCTCTCAGAAGTTGTGCAAAATACCAGCAAGGGTGCTGTCGTTGAAGCCCTCTTCATCGACGAAGGTTTCGGTTCGCTAGATAAAGAAGCCCTCACCAAGGCTATCTCTGTCCTAGAACAAATCGGTGAAAACCGAATGGTCGGAGTCATCAGCCACGTGGACGACATGAAAGAGGGCATCGCTCAGCAACTAGCCATCATCAAGTCACACGATGGTAGTAGTCGCATTAAAATTGTGGATAAGGGGTAAGAGAAGTCAAGGGGTTAAGAACTCTCGTCAAAACGTTTTAATTATTCTAAGAGATAGTTTCTCATCGGAGCTATCTCTTTTTCTATCCACTTATTTCAATCTTCCTAACTATCAGTTTTTTTGAAAATAAAAGGAAATTTATTTGAAAAAATCCCTCATAAAAAAGTTAATCTATTAGAAAATTAAGTGATACTATGTTATAATTTAATATGGTTAAGTCTCGATAAAATCAAGGAAAAAGTATATAGAATGTGTTTACGATCTTTATATCTTGTGACCGTAAAATGCTTGTCAGATTCTTAGACTGTTCCTTGCTATCTGATGAAAGTTTGAGACAGGAAAATAAAGAATGTACTAGCTAGAAAAAATAAGAAATAAAAAATGACAGAAAAAATTTCCGTAATTATTCCCGTTTACAATGTAGAAAATCAACTCCAGACCTGTCTAGACAGTGTCTTGGGTCAGACCTATCAAAATCTTGAAATCATCCTTATCAATTATGGATCAACAGACAATAGTGATGCCATTTGCCGTAGTTATGCCGCTAGGGATTCTCGCATCCTCTATTTTAAAAAAGATAATGGAGGGCTTTCAGATGCTCGCCATATTGGTATTCGTCAGGCTAAGGGAGCTTACGTCACCTATGTGGATGCTGAGGATTGGGTAGAGCCAACCTATCTAGAGGAGCTTTATAAGGCGCTTCAAGCTCACAAGGCAGATATTGCAGTAGCTAATTACAGTGTCTATAAGGAATCGGAAGATCTCTTTTATTTTTATATCAAGGATGAAGATTATTACGAACAGGTCTATTCACCCGCTCAGATTATTGATGGACTCTTTGAAGAAACCAATAACATCAATATTGCTCTGATTTCAGCCACTGGAAAACTCTACAAACGTTCCTTGTTTAATGACTTGCTTTTCCCAAAAGAGCATGCAGGAGAAGATGGCTTTTTCAACCTTAAGGCCTATCTTATGAGTGAGCGTACGGTTTATCTCAATAAGGGACTTTATGTTTACCGTGAGAGTCCAGAGATGCCATCGGCGACTTGGATGCAAGATTGGATGATGACCTTGGTTTATGCCATGGAGGAGCGCTTGGCTATTGTTGCTAGCCATGGTTTCCCTCTGGAAAAATACATGGTTACCTATCGTCAGATGCTAGAGGCTTGCTTGAAAAATGTGGAAGAACAAGGTCTCATAGATTCTGAAGCCTATCGCTCAATTCAGGAAAAATTCCAGGTTTTGAGCTTGGCTCCTCAACGTTATGAGACTAAAAAGCATGCTATTGTCCTAGCGGCTAACTATGCCTATGTTGATCAAGTGCTTACGACCATAAAATCTATCGTTTTCCATCATCGCAACATTCGTTTTTACTTGATTAACGATGATTTCTCTCAAGAGTGGTTTAGGGGGCTCAATCGTCATCTGGCTGCTTTTGGCAGTGAAGTGATTAACTGTCGTGTAGATAGCAGTCATATCAAACAATACAAGACCAATACTAACTATGCTAGCTATCTACGCTATTTTGTGGCGGACTTTGTATCTGAGGAGCGAGCCCTTTATTTGGACAGTGACATGGTGGTTACCGGTTCTCTAGAAGACCTCTTTACCCTTGATTTGCAAGGTCGTCCTTTAGCTGCTGTACGTGACTATGCTGTTCAAGTTCAGGATCGTCAGGCAATGTTTGATGCAGGCTTCATGGTGATTGATACGGCTTATTGGAAGCAGTACAACATGAGACGTCACTTAATTGACATGACTAGCGAATGGCATGATAAGGTACCATTTGCAGAGCAGTCAATTCTTAATATGGTTTTTCGTAACAACTGGTTGACGTTGTCTTTTGACAACAACTACGCTGTGACCAAGTCTAGTCTAGCTGGTTACCATTTGCCAAATGGTCAAGACTATCCTAAGGTTTTACACTATACTTCACACCGTAAGCCCTGGTTACCTTTGGCTTGCCAAGCTTATCGTGAGGTTTGGTGGTTCTATGCCCAAATGGATTGGTCAGGAGTAGCTGAAAATGCCGCCTTACTGCTACTTTCAGAGGACATGATTTATCCTAAGGGCCGTCCATTTACTTGTTTGGTCTACACCAACATTTCAGAAATCCCTCATTTGATGGATCTTATCTCGGCTCTTCCTAAGGTACAGTTTAAAATTGCCTCACGCCAGCATGTGACAGACAAATTGGCCCAATTGATTACCTATCCAAATGTGACAGTTTACTCAGCCATTGCAGGTTTAAATGGGCTAGATTTGGAATTGGTGCGTACTAGTGACTTGCTTTTGGATATCAATCCAGGCAGAAAAGTAGTGGAAATTCTTGATGCCTTTAGGTTTGAAAACAAACCAATCTTAGGATTTGAGGACCTCAAGTCAACCAAACATAATCAGCAAACCTACTCAAGAGATCGTTGGAAAGAGATGGCTGAGACCATTCGCCAGATGCGTAAGAAGAGTCTGTAATCCATTATTTGGATGAGTGGGCTGCAATTTAGTTTATGTCTCATTTCTAACGAAATAACATCAGCCTGTTTATAGGGCAGGAAATAGGAGTAACAGTGAAAAAAATTAGTCAATCGATAATCACCAAACGTGTGTTATGGACCGTCTTTTTCCTCTTTATTTATTGTTTAGGAAATCGCTTGGTTCTACCGTTTGTGGATTTGAAAAATGCAAATATCTTTGGGGGAGCCATGGGTTCCTTGGCTTTCTCTAGTGCCATGATGGGTGGAAACCTCAGGTCTATGTCGCTTTTTTCAGTAGGCTTGTCGCCCTGGATGTCAGCAATGATTCTCTGGCAGATGTTTTCTTTCTCTAAGAAAATGGGCTTAAAAAACCTTCCCGTCGAGATTCAGGACCGCAGACGAATGTACTTGGCTCTAGCGATTGCCCTGGTCCAATCTCTGGCAGTGTCCTTGAACCTGCCTATCGTTTCTGGGGTTAATGCCGGTCTCGCCATTTTCATGAATACCATCTTGTTGATTGCTGGAACCTTTTTCTTGATTTGGTTATCGGACCTCAACTCCCTCTTTGGGATTGGGGGATCCATTGTTATCTTGATGGCGAGTATGATGGCTAATATGCCATATCAAATCATGGATAGCGTTGAAAAGTTAGGTATTGGTTGGGATGTCTTGCTTCCTCTGTTTTTGTTCAGTTTGGTCTTCCTCTACATTGCTGGAGTAGTGCAGAGGGCTAGATATCGTATCTCAATCAATAAAATCAATATTCATAACCGCTTCAAACAATATTCTTACTTGGATATTATGTTGAACCCAGCCGGAGGGATGCCTTTCATGTATGCCATGTCACTAGTCAGCATTCCACAGTATGTCTTTATGCTGATTCAGTTTATGCATCCTGATAATAAGTGGACTAGTGAGGCTATCAAGGCCTTGACGGTCGGTCGACCTCTTTGGTTAGTTATTTATCTAGTCATGCTCTTCGTTCTAGGTTTAGCCTTTGCCTTTGTTAATGTCTCTGGTGAGCAAATCTCAGAACGTATGCGTAAGTCAGGTGAGTATATCTACGGCGTTTACCCAGGTCAAGAAACCAGTGCCTATATCAACCATTTGGTCCTTAGACTTGGTTTCATCGGTGCCCTTTACATGCTCTTTATGGCAGGTGCTCCAATGCTGATTATCTTGGTCAATCCAGATTACCTACAACTGAGTATGATTCCTGGGACATTCTTGATTTTTAGCGGTATGATTTATAACGTTAACGAGGAAATGAAGGCTTTGAAGCTTAACACTTCCTATACCCCACTTTTTGAAAATGTATAAACTCTCACCCCTCGTGGGGTTGAGAGGCAGGCTGGTGATGCGTGATCGGTCTGCCCCTCAATCTCAAGTATTGTGATGAAAAGACAATGAAGGAGAACTCATGTATTATTTTATTCCAGCTTGGTATGGACAGACGGATGAATTTTGGAAGACTGCCATTGATCCTTGGTACCGTATCCGCCAAAAAATTGAATTTGATGACAGCTTGCACCAAGTTCGCATTTTTCAGGATGAAGATCTAGCACCTCAACTTTTACTTTTAGCCTATCAACCGCATTTGCGTTATTTCTTGCATCGTCATGATGTCTTAGAAGTTGGCTACACAGCTATTTTTGATTTGATTCAAGGTATTACTGATGAAGAGATGCGAAACCTTCAGGTGACAGATTTGGAATGGCCAGAAGGGTCTACATTTGTCCACACACCATTTGCAATTGTGGTTCAATGCCAACACCAGCGTTATGCCGAGGTTGAATTTGGATCAGAGGGGTTTATTGGAATAATTCGCTACTTCAAGGATGAGCAAATTATTCGTGAAGATGTCTACGATGACCGTGGCTTTATTTCGAGTAGCCTTTATTATGAAGAGGGACAACCCATCTACCGAAACTACCTCAACGCCAAGGGAGTCTGGCAACTCTGTCATTTCTTTGATGGCCGTGGAATTGTAGCCAACCCTCGTACGGAAGGTCGTTTTAATAAGAGTTACTACGGTGATCTTTCAGAAGTTATCTGGGAATTTTTGACTAAATTCTTGGACGAAAAGGTAGAAGCAGAGGACCGTTTTGTTATTGCCTCAGATCTACGCCATAACAAGCACCTCTTTAAACATTTGCCAGCAGACAACACTAAGATTTTGACTTGGTTCGCAGAACGTAATCAGGACGATAGTATTGACACCTATGCAGCCTTTCTGCCGCAAGTGGACTTGTTGATTGCTGACCGTTACGATTACTTGGAGCAGCTTCAGGTTGCCTATCCAGAAGAGGCTAAGAAACTCAAACACATGGCCTCCTTCGATACCCGTTTGGCTTTGGGAACCAGTCAACGTGTCAAAGAGTCTAAGATTTTTTATCAGGTTGACTTTGACCAGTTGGATTTAGAGGCTATTTATCAGGTCTTGGCTTTTGTGGCTAAGTATCCTAAGACACAGGTTGAGTTTGGAGCATTTAATGCCAATCCAGAGCAACTTGGTAGCCTGCAAAATCAAGTGGAAAAAATAATTGAAGAACGATTGAGTTCAGATGCCTTTGAAGAGGTTGTCGAAAGTAGTGGTGCAGAAAATAAATTGGAAGAAAATAATGAAATCGTCAGCCGATTTTCTTTCCAAGACCTGCGTGACGAGACTGCCCTTATCAAGGCCCTTCAGTTTACACGACTTATTGTCGACTTGAGTAAGGAGCCTAATCGGTATACACAGATTGCCGGAATTAGTGCCGGTATTCCACAGATTAACCGTGTAGCGTCTGAGTATGTGACCCATCAAGAGAATGGTTATATCTTGAAGCACTTGTCTGATTTTGAGAAAGGGGCTTACTACTATTTGGGACAATTGAACAACTGGAACCGCTCCCTTATCTACTCGATTGAGAAAATTAAGGAAAACACGGGAGACCGTTTGGTACAAAAATGGGAAAATTGGTTGAAGGAGGAGCAGAATGACCAAGGATAATCGCCTGAAAATACTACAAGTTGGATCTTCTAACTGGTCAGAAAAACAGGAAATTCCTGAAAATATGAAATGGTACTATTGTAGTCCTGGTCAGATTGAGACCTTGCAAGAAACCATCGAAGAAGACGAAATCAAGGCTTTCACAGCAGTTATTGTGGACAGTCTTGCGGGTCTTGAAGAATTGATGGCTATTAAAGAGCATTTGATTCCTCATGCTATCTTCTTTGATCAAACCATAAAAGTGCCAGATAAGAGCCTTCTTCAGTTTCTGAAGGAAATTTGCGCTGTCCCAACGGATTTTTCAAATCATGGTCAGTTGCTCTTTACCCTTTCCAAAGCGCTCTTTTCAGGGCAATACGGGGATAAGATGTTTCCATTCACTACCCAAGTTAACCCAAATTTCAGTGGTGAAGTGACCTATCATGGTTATGAAAATGTCATTTTAAAGGGTGATTATGGTCAAGAATTTAGTCCTGTCTTGGACTGGACCTATAATGTCAGAGCCAGCAAGGAAAACCCAATTGAGCTTTGGTTGGAGTTTGAAAAAGATGCTACTTGTGAGTGTCGCTTGATTCTCAATCTTCTGCCAGAAGGTTCGGTAGCAGGCATTTTCAAGACCTACATCGTTTCAGAAGAAGAAATGCGCAAAGGAGCCATTGTTCTTGATGAGGACAGAACCTTCCTTTTGTCAGCTAGTCTTGAAATGAAGGGCAAAGGTCAGATTACTATCGGTGGGCTCCACCAACGTTTGACGCGTTTCCAATTTGGGAAGTTTGTCCTTGGCGGAGGTATTCTTCACGATAGCAAACGTCAGGAAATCAACTATTTCTTCTATCCTGGAGATTTCAAGCCACCTTTGTCTGTTTACTTCTCAGGTTTCCGTCCTGCCGAAGGTTTCGAAGGTTTCGGGATGATGAAGGCTATGGGAACTCCCTTCTTGCTCTTTTCAGATCCTCGCCTCCAGGGTGGAGCCTTTTACATGGGAACTGAAGAGCTTGAAAATAGTATCAAGGACACCATCCAACATTACTTGGATTACCTTGGTTTTGACAATAGTCAGCTCATCCTTTCTGGGATGTCCATGGGAACCTTCCCATCTATGTACTATGGTGCGGACTTTGAACCTCATGCCATCATCATGTCTAAACCTCTAGCTAATGTCGGTACTATCGGTAATCGTGCCAGACTCTTGGCGCCAGAGGTCTTTCCAACAGGAATTGATGTCTTGCATTTGCAGACAGGACGTTTGGATAATGATGGTGTTGAGGCTCTTAATCAGAAGTTCTGGAATAAGTTTGAAAAAGCAGATTTTTCAAACACGACCTTTGGTCTTTCTTACATGAAAGATGAGGATATGGATCCAACGGCCTATGAGGATATTACCAAATCCCTCTATTATTCAGGGGCAAAGATTCTCAGCAAGGGAACGTCAGGGCGACACAACGATGATTCCGCTACGGCGACAACTTGGTTTGTCAATTTTTACCGTATGATTTTAGAAAATGATTTTGGAAGAAAGGAGTAAGAATGTTCAGAAACAAGAAATCAGAAATCTTGTGGGGTTTAAACCACAAAGCCTACATGTATGGCTCAAAAATTGTTAAACGCCAAGATGGTTCTGTGCAATTTTACAATCCTTTGGTGCCATCAGGAACGGAAATCCAGTCTTGGATGGCCATCCAAAACTATCAAGCTGCTCGTACCCAGCCTGCCCTCCCCCTTTTGAAAAAGGGGCATAGCTATGACTTGACGGCTAATCTTGAAGCCGTCCCAACTGGCTCAGTCTTTTTGAAAGTCAGCTTTTTGGACCGTTATGACAATGAAATTAAGCAGCTGATTGAAAAAAGTACCCACATGACCTTTGTTTATCCTCATGAGGCCTATACCTATCGTATTTCTCTCTTGAGTGCTGGGGTTAAAGAACTGGATTTCTACAGCTTAAAACTGGAAGAAACAGGAGAAGAACATGTTTAAACAACTGAATCCTATTCTCCCTGTTAAGGAGATACTCAAGGAAATCAACGGCCTAGCCGATGAAATGGCCGGTCTGAGCAACCTTGAGTTGAAAAATAAAACGCAGGAATTTAAGGAGCGTTTAGCCCAAGGAGAAAGCTTGGACGACCTCCTGCCAGAAGCCTTTGCGGTTGTTCGTGAAGCAGATAAGCGCGTGCTAGGCATGTTTCCTTATGATGTTCAGGTCATGGGGGGCATTGTCATGCACCAGGGCCATATCGCTGAGATGAATACCGGTGAGGGTAAGACTTTAACGGCAACCATGCCAGTCTACCTTAATGCCTTGTCAGGTGAAGGGGCTATTCTCGTTACGACTAATGAATACTTAGCTATCCGTGACGCTGAGGAAATGGGTCAGGTCTATGAGTTCTTAGGTTTGACGATTGGTGTTCCCTGTGTTGAAGGAAGCAATGAGATGGATCCAGCAGAAAAGCGTGCCATCTACCAATCAGACATCGTTTACACGACCAATGCCAGTCTAGGCTTTGACTATTTGATTGATAACCTTGCTTCTAACCAAGATGGGAAATACATGCGTCCCTTTAACTATGCCATTGTCGATGAGGTGGACTCGGTCCTACTGGATAGTGCGCAGACGCCCCTGATTATCTCTGGTGCACCTCGTGTTCAGTCCAACTACTATGGAATGATGGATACGCTCATGACCACCTTGGTCGAGGGTGAGGATTATATCTTCAAAGAAGAAAAAGGGGAAGTCTGGTTGACCACTAAGGGTGCCAAGGCTGCTGAAAACTATCTTGGTATCGGCAACCTCTACGATGAGGAAAATAGTACCTTTGCCCGTCATTTGCTCTTTTCACTTCGTGCCCACTTGCTCTATAAAAAAGACAAGGATTACATCATTCGTGATGGTAAGAAGGGTCCAGAAGTGGTCCTTCTTGATAAATCAACAGGTCGTCTCTTGGAATTGACCAAGCTCCAAGGTGGACTCCACCAAGCCATCGAAGCCAAGGAATTAGTGGCCTTGTCACAAGAAACCAGAGCCATGGCTTCTATCACCTACCAAAGTCTCTTTAAAAAATTCAAGAAAATTTCAGGGATGACTGGTACTGGTAAGGTTGCGGAAAAAGAATTTCTCGATACCTATGGTATGAAGGTCATTCAAATTCCAACCAACCGTAAGAAACAACGTATCGACTATCCAGATAAGATTTATGCGACTCTGCCAGAGAAGGTCTTTGCTTCTTTAGAGTATGTTAAACATTATCATGAAAAGGGAAATCCAATCTTGATTTTCGTTGGTTCGGTGGAAATGTCAGAGCTTTATTCTTCTTTGCTTTTGCGTGAAGGAATTGCTCACAACCTCCTAAATGCTAACAATGCGCCACGTGAGGCTGAGATGATTGCTGAGTCAGGACAAATGGGTGCCGTGACGGTTGCGACCTCAATGGCTGGACGTGGAACAGATATCAAGCTCGGTAAGGGTGTGGCTGAACTCGGTGGTTTGGTCGTTATCGGTACGGAACGTATGGAAAGTCAACGTATTGACTTGCAAATTCGTGGCCGTTCTGGACGTCAGGGAGATCCTGGTATGTCTAAATTCTTCGTCTCACTTGAAGACGATGTGATTAAGAAATACGGTCCATCATGGGTTCACCGTACCTACAAAGAATACGCCATTAGTGATCACATCGAGCCTAAGGAATTGACAGGCCGTAAGTATCGTAAATTGGTTGAAAAAGCCCAAGAAGCCAGTGAAAGTTCTGGTCGTACCTCACGTCGTCAGACTCTTGAATTTGCAGAAAGTATGAACATCCAACGTGAGATGATCTACGCGCAACGTGACCGCCTCATCTATCACAATCAAGGCTTGGACACTGTTATCGACGAGGTTCTTGATGACTTTATCGACCAGGCTATGGCTGAGGAGGATTTCACAAAAGCGGAAAATCTTTATCACTTTATCTTGCGTAATATCAGCTTCCGCATCAATGAAATTCCTAAGGATTTGGATCTCAACAATCGTGAGGAAGTCTTGGAACTCATCTACCAGTTTGCCTATCGTGAACTTGATGCTAAGAAGCAGGAGTTGAAAACCAAGGAACTTAACGAGTATTTCCAACGCCTATCCATGCTTAAGGCTGTGGATGACAACTGGGTGGAGCAGGTAGACTATCTGCAACAACTTCAGATGGCCATTGGTAGCCAACAACTCAGTCAAAAGAACCCGATTGTCGAATATTACCAAGAGGCTTACAAGGGCTTTGAAGCCATGAAACGTCAAATCAGAAAGGATATGGTTCGTAATCTTCTCCTCAGTCAGGTGCAAGTCACTAAAAAAGGAGATATCATCAGCCATTTCCCATAAAATAAGGAAATTATGACAGTATATAACATTAATTTAGGTATCGGTTGGGCCAGCAGTGGTGTCGAATATGCCCAGGCCTATCGGGCCAAGATTTTCAGGGAAATGGGACAAGAGGCAAAATTTGTCTTTATGGACCTCATCCTTGGAGATAATATCGAGCATATGACAAGCAAGATTGGTTTTTCAGACGATGAAATCATATGGCTCCATAACTATTTTACAGATATCAAGATTGCGCCATCAACCATCAGCCTGGCAGAAATTGAGGCTATTTTACCTGCCAATCCTGAGCGCAAGGAAGTTGCTGGTCGCCTCGTTCGTTACCATTATCCACAGGATGATATGGTAGTAGCATGTAACCTTCGTGCGATGGACGAAGATGCAGTGGAAACAGTCAGCTACTTTGTCAATGACAAGCTCTTGCGCAAGGATTTTTACTCTTACACCCGTTACTGCAGTGAGTATTTTGCGCCTAAGGACAATCAAGCCAAGGTTTACCAACGTCGTTTTTATAACGAAGATGGGTCTACAGCCTATGACATGATTGTCGGAGACAATAATCAGGATATCTATCGTTTTCCTGATCAGGTTCTTTATGGTAAGCAAGAATTCCTTCGCTATTTCTTCAAACGTCTAGCCCTAACCAAGGATGATGTGGTCATCTTGGACCGTGAAACAGGCATTGGCCAGTTGGTCTTTGAAGAAGCGCAAGCTGCTCATCTAGGCGTCGTTGTTCACGCTGAGCATTTTAGTGTCAATCAAACTGATGACAACTACATTCTCTGGAATAACTATTACGAGTACCAGTTTACCAATGCGGACAAGGTTGATTTCTTTATCGTGGCGACTGATCGTCAGAAGGAAATCTTACAGGAGCAGTTCCGTCGCTACACCAACCATGATCCAAAGATTTATACCATTCCGGTGGGAAGTCTGCCTGAATTGGTTGGACAAGACAAGCCACGTAAACCATTCTCAATGATTACGGCCTCACGTTTGGCCCAGGAAAAACACATTGACTGGTTGGTTCGTGCGGTTATTGAGGTTCATAAGACCTTGCCAGATATCACTTTTGATATCTACGGTAGTGGTAGTATGGATGCCAAGTTGCGTGAGATTATTGTTGAAGCACAAGCTGGCGACTATATCCGACTCATGGGTCACGCTGACTTGACTGACATTTATAGCCAGTACGAAGTCTATCTGACAGCTTCAACTAGCGAAGGTTTTGGACTTACTCTTATGGAGGCGGTTGGCTCAGGTCTTCCGATGATTGGATTTGACGTTCCTTATGGGAATCAAACCTTTATTCAGGATGGGGCCAACGGTTATCTCCTCCCCGTCGCTGAAAATCACGTCGTGGATGTTATCACCAAGTCCTATAAGGATGCCATTGTCCGTCTCTACGAAGAAGGCAATATCGAGGCTATGCGCCAAAAATCTTATGACCTTTCCAAAGGCTTCTTGACTAGCCAAGTCAAGGCAGCTTGGAAACAGTTACTTGAGGAGGTACGCTCATGATATTCTTATGTGATTACTACAATCAAGCCAGTAAGGATTTGGCTTACTCTCTTCAGGCAGCAGGCTACGATGCCACAACAGTTGTCATCAATCCAGATGGCTTTCTCCCTCAAGGAGCTCTCTCTCCTTTCACCTATTATGTGGAAGCAGAAGAGGAAACTGGCAAACCACGCTTTTTCAACCAAGTTCCTGTGCCAGCCTTTTGGGAAATTTCAGGGAACAATCAGATGGCGCGTGTGTCTAATCTTACCGAAGAACGTGCCCGCATCACCTACCCAGAAGGTAGCAAGGCTCGTATCGTTAAAAGTGTCGAATGGTTAGACAAGTCAGGAAAGATTCGCCAAGTGGACCACTATAACAAATACGGATTTTGCTTTGCCAAAACCACTCATGATGAGAACGGTCAGGCAGTCTTTACCAGCTACCAAACCAAAGAAGGCGATGAACGTATCTTGGAAAATCATCTCACCAGTGATATTCTCTTGACTCTACCAGGACAACCCCTTCGTCGTTTCGCCAACCGTACCGAATTTGTTAAAGCCTTTCTAGCTCAGTTCTTTGGTGATATCGATCACATTATCTTTAATAGCTTGGCAACACCTTTCGTCGTCTCATGGACTATGCAAAATAAGAGTGCCACTGATGTTCTTGTCTGGCAAGAGCCACTGGGTGATATCCTACCAGGCAATATGAATGGTATCTTAGAGGATAATTCAGCCAGAGCCAATGCCATCATCATTCCTGATAAGGTGACTTATGAAAAAGCCTTGCCCTTGGTGCCTGAGGATAAAAAACATAAGGTCTTGTCACTTGGCTATGCCTATGACTTCAAGGAAAATCATGGCAAACCTCGTAATGCCTTTATTGCAACCAATTCAGACCAAATTGAGCGTTTGGAAGCCTTGGTTGAGTCACTCCCTGATGTGACCTTCCAGATTGCGGCAGTCACTGAGATGTCCCCAAGATTGCTCTCAATGATGCGTTATTCAAACGTTGTGCTCCATCCAAACGCTAGTCACAAGCAGTTGGACAAGCTCTATCAAGAGTCTGACCTCTACTTGGACATTAACCATCATAATGAATTGTATAAGGCGATGCGAACTGCCTTTGAACACCAATTATTGATTCTGGCCTTTTCAGAAACAGCTCATGGACCTGTCTATACAGCACCAGAGCATATCTATGCCAGTCAGAACTATCCAGCTATGGTTGCCAAGATTAAGCAGGTCCTAAGCGACAATCAAGCCATGCAAGAATCTATGCAGGCTCAAAAAGCTCAAGCCAATACTCTGACTGCTTCTGAGTTGGCCGACCGCTTACAATCACTTTTAGGAGGAAATCATGTCTAAAAAAGATTTATTCTACGGTGACGTTGAAGGCCGTATGGAAGAACTCAAGCAAAAGCCTATCACAAAAGAAAAAGAAACCAGAGGAGAGAAGATCAACAAGAGCTTTTCAATCATGCTCGGACTTGTTATTATCATCGGTTTGATCTTCACCCTTATTGGTTTGTTGAGGTAGTCTTATGATGTTAGTATTTATGGTTCTAGCAGTGATTCTTTCGGTTGCCCTTATCGTCCTAGTGACCATCCAACCGCGTCAAACGCAGATTTTCTCAACGGATGCCACTAGTAATATCGGTAAACCAAGTTATTGGGCTAGCCAACCGATTCGAAAAATGTTGACCTTGGCTATCAGCATAGCCCTCTTTATCCTCTTACTTATTTTTATGATTGTTTCTTATAAGTAGAGGACTTCCTACCATATAATAGAAAGAAGTATGTCATGCGCGTACATTTTACAAATTTATTTGGCCAGTCCTCACGCAGTGTGGCCTTGATTGCCCAAAATGATACCATGAAGATTGCCAGAGAGCTCGGTGCTAATGAACTAGGAATTTATTTCTATGATAGTAGTCAAGAGCCAGATGGAGAGCTTAATTCCCGCTTTGATGGGATTGTAGCAGGACTAAGTGTTGGAGACATTGTTTTCTTCCAGTCCCCATCATGGAATGGTAGTGAGTGGGACAGCAGATTGCTCCGTAAATTCAAAGCTGTTAATGCTAAGACTGTTATGTTTATCCATGACGTCCCACCTCTCATGTTTGATAGTAACTACTATCTCATGTTTTCTTATATTGACATGTACAATCTCTGTGATGTCGTCGTTGTTCCATCTGAAAAGATGCGTGATCGACTAATTGAGGAAGGGCTAACAGTTGAGAAGATTATCATCCAAAAACTTTGGGACTTACCTCATAGTCTGGACTTGCACCAGCCTGCTTTCCAAAAGAAAATGATTTTTGCCGGAAACCCAACACGTTTCCCACATATCTTAGACTGGAAACAAACGACCCCTCTCCACGTCTACGCAGATAAACAAGAGGATAAGGATTATTCCAAAGTCCACCTCGAAGGCTGGCGAAATAAACATGAGCTTTTGCTAGAACTATCTAAGGGAGGATTTGGTCTGGTCTGGGGGAATTCGGAAAAACCAGAGGACGAACTTGACTACTATAAGATGAACATCTCTTATAAACTCTCTACTTACTTAGCCGCAGGTCTCCCAGTTGTTGTACCTGACTACCTCTCAAATGCAGACTATATCAAAGAACATGGTCTAGGCTTCGTCGTTTCAAGTCTGGAAGAAGCAGACCGTTGCGTTCAAGAATGTACCGAGGAGCAGTATGCACAGATGGTGGCTAATGCTCGCCACACAGCCTATCTCATTAGTAACGGTTACTTCACGAAGAAACTTTTTATCGATGCTATCATGGCATTAAGCTAATAGAAAAAGGATTATCGAAAGGTAATCCTTTTTTTGTGACAAATCTGAGCATAAATCTTGACTTTTTATAAATTATTTAAATCATTTTCACTTTAGACTTAAGGATTTAAGGAAGACCTATCTCTAATTAGGGTTAATGTTAAAAAATAGTCAATAATAGCTTAACAGATGTAAAGAATTCGCCTAAAATAATTGATTGTAATTGTGTGACAATTTATCAAAAAACGAATTGTAGAAAAATTTAAAAGTAAAAATCAAGGTCTTTAAAAATGAGAAAAGATGCAGGAAATAGCGTGAAAACAAGCCTTTAAAACGTTTTAAATTTGAAATATCATCAATTGTCGTCAAAATATAGAAAATTCAGAATTGTGAAAACCTTACAGTTTTTGGAGAAAATGAGATAAAAAAGAACAATTTTTAGTAAACTTGTGATATATTATAAATTGTAATTTCCAGATTAGGAAATCACTCATATTTTTAGGAGGTAAATATGTTTTTTAGACGTAACGAAGGTGAATTCCGCGAAACAGATCGCGTGACTCGCTTCAAACTTATCAAATCGGGTAAAAACTGGCTTCGTGCTGCAACATCTAACTTTGGGCTTTTCAAAGTTGTTAAAGGTGGCGCAGATGCTCCGTCAGTATCAGTTCAAAATGTAGAAGAAAAATCTTCTCTTCTTTCAGGTACAGCTCTTCTTAAAGGGATTGCAGCAGCAGGTGCTGTGGCAGGTGGCGCAGTAGCAACTTACACTGCTCAAGCCGAAGAAACAACTGCACCAGCTATGGAAAGCCAAGCAACTAGAAACCATGACGTATTGGCAAACTCTGAGGCAGCTGTATTGAGCGCTGCTCCAGTATCTGAAACAGTAGCTTCAGAAGCTCCAGCAGTAGCATCAACAAGCCAAGAGTCTACAAGCTCTTCAGTTGACGCTCAAGCAAGCACAGATGCTTCAGTTTCAGTATCACAATCTGTATCAGCAGAATTGTCACAAGCTATCTCAGAATCTGTATCACTTAGCAAAGTGAACTCAACATCTGAAAGCCAATCACACACTGAAAGCAACAGTGGTTCAAACTCAGAATCATCTTCAGCTTCAGAATCAGCAACTTCAACAGCTGCAACTGCATCAGAAACAGCTACTCAAGAAGATGAAAAAACTATCTTGGATCAAAACGTTTCAGAAGCAGAATTGCTTGTAGGTATCGCTAAAGATTACCAAGCTAAGTTGACTGATACAGCTGCTAAAGCTGAAATCCAAACTGCTATCACAACAGTTCAAGAAGAAGTTGCTAAATCAACAACATTGATTGCTGCATCAGCAACAAACGCTGCTTATGCAGAACAACGTGAGCGCCTTGGTAACGCTGTTGACAACATGATGACTAAGATCACTGACAACGGCTTCACAGGTAACTCAGTAGTTAACGGTGTTGCAGCAGTTACTGCACAGTTGGCACCAATCGCTACTTCAAATACACTTTCAGCAGGTGTTGACGCAACTCCAGGAATGGACGATGCTAACGGTGCGACACTTACTGATAAGTCAACTACAATTCCTGCAGGATACTCAGCTGACCCAGCTTCAGGTCGTTTGACATTTGGTATTTGGAACCTTAAGTCTTACAATCAAACTTATAACACAAACTATTACGTGACGTTGTCAATTGATAAGACAACTAGCACAGATAATCCAGAAGTTTATGTTCGTTTGGTAGACAAGAACACAGGAAATGAAGTTGCCAACACAACATTGACTGCAGTTAACTCGGGTAAAGAAGTAAATCTTGGTAATCTCTCAGGTAACAAATACTATCCTTACTTTGTTTATAATGCTTCTACAAATAATGGTACTTCAAGTAGTGGTGCTGCTACAGTCGATGTCATTATCAAGAATAATGCTGAAAAAGCGTTTGCATTGGAAACAGAGCAAGTTTATGACTATTTGACACCTGCCAACCAAGGTGAATCTAAACCTAACGTTGAAATTGGTGTGCCATCAACTAAGATGAACCAAACAACTCACTACAAAGTAGTTGATACAGCTTCATCAACTTATGATGCTTCACGTTCTGCTTCAGACACAACAACCCAAAGCTATAAACCAACTGGTAATGAAACCGAACTTGCTTCATATACACAAACAGGTTTACAAGGTCAAAATTATTCTGCCTCTAATCCACGTTCATTCGAAGGTTATGTCTTGTACCAACAAGCAGATGCTTCAACAATGACTGGTGAACTTGGAAGTTCGGTTGGTGCTAAGTTTGCTGAGTTGAAGGGAACTCGTGCTCATTATTACGTTAAACGTATTCGTGAAGTAGTTTCCAATGATGGTTCAACAGTTACAAAACTTTATGTTTTGGATCCATCATCTGTTTCAACATATAATGAAGCAACAATGGGAAATAACACAGATACAACTGGCTATACCCTTGTTTACACAACTCCAGTAATTAAACCAGGCGAAAAATATATTCCATCTGCAACAAGTATGGATACAGATAAAGTCCTTGTTTCAAGCAAGAATGGTGATTATCAAATCCAAGTTTCTCCATGGCATAATCCAGATAAACCAGAAGAAGGTCTTGTTTATCTCTCAGGTTGGTATACAGCAGGTCACCATGGTGAAAAAGCCTATATGTTCTTGGAGCATCCAAAAGGAACTGAAAACTCAACACCAGGAGGAAATAAAGAAAACGTAGTTGGTGGACAAAACTCAGGAAACTTTGGTAACCAATTCTCTATTCCATCAGCAAATGAAAAACCATCTGGTGATACAGTACACTACTACCGTAAGACAGATGAAAAAGGTAACGTTTACGTTCACTATAAAGATACTGAAGGAACAACTATTAAAACTTCAGTAACAGATGAAGATAAACAACCTATCAACAAAGCATATGACACAGTAGTAGATAACCGTCCAGATACAATTGAGTACAACGGTAAAACTTATGAGTTGGTACCAGCAGGTACATATACTGTTGGTCAAGTCGACTCAGATGGTCACCTTACAACTTCAGATGATGTTAAAGGTTCAGTTGCTAAAGAAGATAAAAATGTTACCTATATCTATAAAGTGAAAGAAACACCAAAAGAAGGTGAAGTTGTTATCACTTATG
>ERZ772979.211-NODE-211-length-47570-cov-17.662570_pt1 | contig 47570 bp, 33 predicted proteins | sample MGYA00511130_ERZ772979 | MGnify/ENA primary metagenome ERZ772979 (study PRJEB29015, sample SAMEA2738103) | human oral metagenome | biome: human oral; feature: human-associated habitat; material: saliva | place: China | collected 2186 ...
TGTTTATCAACTTGTTTATCAACTTGTTTATCAACTTGTTTATCAACTTGTTTATTAGACTGCGTATTAGCTTGCTTATCAACTGGCTTATCAACTGGCTTATCAACTGGCTTATCAACTGGCTTATCTACTGGCTTATCTACTGGCTTATCTACTAGCTTATCTACTTGCTTATCTACTAGCTTATCGACTGGCTTATCAACCTGCTTATCAACTGGCTCATCAACCTGCTTATCAACCTGCTTATCCATTGTCTTATCCACTGGTTTATCGACTGACTCATCAATTAGCTTGTCAACGTGCTTGTCAACCGACTTATCGACTGGTTTATCAACTGATTTATCGATTGACTTATCAACTTGCGTATCACCTTGCTTATTAACAGACATAACGCCAAACTGACGAGACTGTAAATTACCTAACAAAGCATCCAATTGCGCATTGACACGATTCAAATCAACTTGCAATTGTTGACGTGTTTCATTTTTCGAAACATCTAATTGACTAGCCTTTTGTTTTTCTGCCGTCCACTCTTTTTCAATACGGTCATGTTCAACAACCGCATTCTGACGAACACTTTCGGCATATGACGCTTGTTCGGCATTAAACCGTTCCCCTTCTTGAATCAATCCTGACGCAATGGCTAATTGACGAGCTTCTTGTGCCAAATGATCTGCATGTACTTGACGCTCTTTCTCAAAAACATTGTCATCGGGTTTCACGTCAGGTTTTACCTCTGACTTAAGTTCTGGTTTAGGCTCTGACTTAGGCTCCTGCTTAGGTTCTGGCTTAATTTCAGGCTTAATTTCAGGCTTAATTTCAGGTTTAGTCTCAGGTTTAGTCTCAGGCTTGGATTCAGGTTTCGTCTCAGACTTAAGCTCTGGCTTAGGCTCAGGTTTCACTTCAGGTTTCACTTCAGGCTTAGGCTCAGGCTTCGTCTCAAGCTTCGTCTCAGGTTTTGCCTCAGGTTTTACCTCAGACTTAGACTCTGGTTTAGTCTCAGGCTTCACTTCAGGCTTAGGCTCATGTTTCACTTCAGGTTTCACTTCAGGTTTCACTTCAGGCTTCGTCTCAGGTTTCGTCTCAGGCTTCGTCTCAGGCTTCGTCTCAGGCTTCGTCTCAGGCTTCGTCTCAGGTTTTGCCTCAGGCTTCACTTCAGATTTCACTTCAGGTTTCGTCTCAGGTTTCGTCTCAGGTTTCGTCTCAGGTTTCGTCTCAGGCTTAGTCTCAGGCTCCGTCTCAGGCTTCGTTTCAGGTTTAACCTCAGGTTTCACTTCAGGTTTCACTTCAGGCTTCACGTCAGGTTGACTAATCGTTGCTTTATCTAGTGGCAATAGTTGACGGAAATAAGCTAAAATCTCATCATCATAAGGCGTCTTTTCTTTAGCAATACCTGTTTCTAATTGCACATAAGTTCCAAACAAACTTGCCCAACCTTCATAATTAGCTAAACGTGGATACACTTTTTTAAGCAAAGGTTGTACCGCAGGATCACGAGACAAGGAATGATAAACGCCTGAACTGTCTTTCCAGAAGGTTGCCCCATCAATGGTATGCCCAATCTCATGCATCAAAACATCAATCTCTTGAGGATTCTTGTCATCATGGAAATACTTGGCATTAATCGTCACATAACCACCTGTCGAATCGGTATGACCTAAGACACGATTATCAGCGTCTTCAACCGTCACCCCACGCGTCACACGACGCACACTTTCAGGCAACTTATCAAAAGCATCCTTAACCTCAGCTAATACTTTTTTCTGTTCTTCAGACAACGTCACGCCTTGTTTTACCACAAAATCTTTAAACGTTAAAGGCACACGCGCTTTATCAACCATTTTGCCATTCAACAGATTGTCCTTAGCCATCTTAAGCGCTTCTTCAGAAACGTATGGTGATTTGCCTGTCAATTTAGCAATTGGTTTATCAACAGGTTTTACTTCAGGTACTGTTTCAACAGGTTTCGACGGTTGCGGTTTTAAAAGACTTTCTTTTGTCGGTGTTTGACCAGCCAAATAACCCGTGATCCACGCTAATTGTGCAGATGAAAACAAAATACCGCCACTACGCTGATCAACCACACCATTTTGATTTAGTCCAATAAGTTGACCCTTACTATCAATCAAACCACCGCCACTATCGCCTGGATAACTCCCTTGATAAGCAATTCCACGAACACCTTCTTTATAATCCTCAATCGATTCCACAGGAGTATTGACCACTGATTTTAATTGACCTTTTCCATAACCAAACAAACTCACCGTGTCACCTTTTTGAATCGTCGGCACCTCTTTTTCAAGCACCGCAGGTTGTGTGGACACATCTTCAGGTAAGACAATTAAGGCTAAATCATTATAATAACCATTCACATAACCCTTATAATCCCAATAGCGAATCGCACTTTTATCAAAAGAAACCACTCGACCATCTGATAACGTCGCTGTAATCTTATCGGTTGGTTTCAACAAATCTTTCGTTTCATAGGTATTGCCATTTTTAGTTTCTGTGACAAAATTATGAGCCACCGTAAGAATCATATTTCGACCAATTAAAACGCCAGTACCAAGACCTGCAGGACTTGTCAATTTAACGGTTGCATCACGTGAGACAAAGCCATTAGGCAAGTCTCGTAGCAAGGTTGCAGCGCTCTGAGGAACAGTCGGTTGTTCGGCAGGCTTGGGTTCAGGCTTAGGTTGAGGCTTAGGTTGAGGTTTAGGTTGTTCAACAGGTTTTGGTTCAGGCTTAGGTTGAGGTTTAGGTTCAGGCTTAGGTTCAGGCTTAGGTTCAGGCTTAGGTTCAGGCTTAGGTTGCTCAACAGGCTTAGGTTGAGGCTTAGGCTGTTCAACAGGTTTATGTTGTTCAACAGGTTTAGGCTGTTCAACAGGTTTAGGCTCAGGTTTAAGTTCTTCAATAGATTTAGGCTGTTCAACAGGTTTTTCAACAGGCTTAGGTTGTTCAACAGGTTTCTCAACAGGCTTAGGCTGTTCAACAGGTTTCTCAACCTTATGACTAGCAACCACCACACCAGACCCATCTGTCTGATAAACCATATCCCCTAAGGTTTTTTCTTGATTGCGCACAAGACGACCACCCATATCAAACAAATATGTCTTTCCACCATATTCCGCAAGGCCTGTCACCGAATCACGTTTAATGGCATCTTTTAACCAATTCAAACGTGCCTCATTAAACAACGGAACCAAACCAACCCCTTTACGAGAGGTTCGGCTTTCAGGAAAATTTACAGATCCTGTATAAGTCCCAATAATTTGCCCTTTTTCATTTAACACAGATGACCCTGACATTCCACCAATACCTGTTCCATTATAAGTTAATACAGGCGTATCAAGTGGCCCAAAATCCTTATAACCATCTTGAATATCTTTAGCTGTCAATTGACGTTTCGAAACCATTGACTCAGGGTTATACAAGCCATAAGTATAAAACGTCCCATAATCATAATCCACAAGCCCTTCGGTTGGTGAGGATACCCCATATAACTTCCCTGGCACAATCGGTGTTCCCATTTTCCCACGCGCGTCAGGTTCGTCCCCAGGATAACCTGCTAAATGAATCGATTCACGGTATTTAGGCGTGTATTGTGCAATCGCTAACGGATCACGTGTCCCAAGACCTTCTGCGGTCGTCAAAAAGGCTAAGGGTGTTGGAATCGTAATCGTTGCCAAATCATAAGGCACAAAGGTATTAGCATCAAAACGTGCTGATGACCCATACTTTTTCACAAAAGCATCGCCATTGTAAAATTTTACCATTTGACGCAATTGACCATTATCAATATGAATCCGACGTCCCGACGTTGGCTTTCCGTTAGCTGTTTGTGAGTTATGATTAATAATCACGTCAATTGATGCCAAATCATTGACCATTTGATCTTCGGCATGACCCCCTTTTCCAGGCTCTGCAAACAAATGCGCCGACGTCACCAAGGTACGATTTCCAATAAAGGTTGCTGTTCCATGAGACCGTGACCCATCCTTATAATTCAAAGCCACAAAGGCAATTTGCGTATTGCCATCCTTAGTTACATCGGTCTGATGCAAATCACTGCCATCACCTTTGACATACGAGGCATGCACCACACCCCCATTAACCGTCGCATAACCTACCGCCAAAAGACTAGCAGGCACTAATATGCGTTTTACAACTTTCGACATATCTTCTCACTTTCTTAAACAATATCGTTACGTTTATTATACCAAAAAGACCACAAAAAAATAAGAGCTAAACAAGCTCTTATTCTTCACGATTGCGACGACGCAACAACAATCCAAATCCAAGACCAATCACTGGAAGGGCTGACAAACGAGCTACTAAAGTGTTGTCACCTGCATCAGGCAATTCCGTATTTGGTTTAGATGTAGCTGACTTAGAATTACTTACAGACGAAATAGTCTTAGACGTGTCACCTTTAGAAGTAACAATATCATCTTTAGAAACCTTATCAACCGTAGGAACTGTATCACCTTTAGAAGTGACAGCATTCACTTTAGGAGTAACAGTATCACCCTTAGGAGTAACACCATCTACCTTAGAAACGTTATTACCCTTAGGAGCAACAGTATCGCCCTTAGAAGCAACACCATCTACCTTAGAAACGTTATTACCCTTAGGAGCAACGGTATCGCCCTTAGAAACACTGTCTACCTTAAAAACGCTGTCTACCTTAGAAACACTGTCTACCTTAGAAACGCTGTCTACCTTAGAAACATTGTCTACCTTAGAAACGCTGTCTACCTTAGAAACGCTGTCTACCTTAGAAACGCTATCTACCTTAGAAACGCTATCTACCTTAGAAACACTGTCTACCTTAGAAGCACCATTATCCACTTTAGAAACGTTATCCACCTTGGTAACCTTATCTACCGTAGTAACATCATCAATCTTAGTAACTTTATTAACTGACGACGTTGTAACCGTCACACCAAAACGTTCTTTCAAAGTCTTCGCAATGTCTTCAGCTTGACGATCTAACTCTTTCAAAACGTTATCCAAACGCGTCATCACATCATCTGTTTCTTTTTGGAAATTCTGACGTTTCGCATCGATAGCCACTTTAGCTGATTGTTTCTCAACGTCTTCTTTTTCCTTTTCAGCTGACAAACGTGCATATTCGGCCTGCGCATTTTGACGAATAGATTCAGCATAAGTTGCTTGCTCTTTATTGAAAGCTTCACCTTCTTTAATCAATCCTGCCGCCACAGCTGCTAAACGAGCTTCTTCAGCCAAATGAGCCTTTTGTGCTTGACGTTCTGCCTCAAACGAATCATTAGGTTTAGTCTCAATTGGTTTCGTTTCAATTGGTTTAGCAGGTTCTGCAGTCTTAACTGGTTTAGTAGGCTCTACTGGTTTAATAGGCTCTACTGGTTTAGTAGGCTCTACTGGTTTAGTAGGTTCTACTGGTTTAGTAGGTTCTACTGGTTTAGTTTCTACTGGTTTAGTAGACTCTACTGGTTTAGTAGGCTCTACTGGTTTAGTAGGCTCTACTGGTTTAGTAGGTTCTACTGGTTTAGTAGGCTCTACTGGTTTAGTAGGTTGAACTGGTTTAGTAGGTTCTACTGGTTTAGTAGGCTCTACTGGTTTAGTAGGTTCTACTGGCTTAGTAGGTTCTACTGGCTTAGTAGGTTCTACTGGCTTAGTAGGTTCTACTGGCTTCGTCTCAACAGGTTTAGTCTCAACTGGTTTATCAGGAACAATTGGTTTATCAGTATCACTAGGCTTATTAGGTGCATCACCTGCCACAAACGACGTTGGAACAATTACTGTCCATTTCTTAACTGTCTTACCATCTGTTGTCACATAAACAGGATTGTCTACACGTGATACAGGTACATTTTTAAATTGCCCATACATCAAATGTTTTCCTTCACGTCCTGAACGAACCACAGATGCCACACTATCACCATTAAGATCAGATGCTTTCAACGTATCCAAATGTTTTCCTTTATCTGTCACAACATCAATCATTTCATCTTGATAAGGCAATTGGCTCGTTACATGAAACTCAAGAGTCGCTGATTTTGTTGTCACCGTACCTGTTAAACGTGTGCCTTCAGATGTCTTAGACAACACAGGCTCATAAGCTTTATCACTAGCTTTTTCAACCGTATCAAAACCTAAAGTATTATCTTTAGGTGTCACAGATAAGCCTTCATAACGTCCATTTTTCAAATAGGCATTAATGGTTGCTGACACGTCTGACAAAGTCTTCTTGTAAGCATCTTCACCCGTACCATCAAGCACTTTCTTCGAAAGCACTTTACCAGTAGCATCATCAATAACCGACACGGTCACATCATAATTCGTCACCTTAGGAGCTGGTTCATTCCCTGGACGTTCTGCAGGCACTACAGAATCAACTGGTTTTGTTTCAACGGGTTTCGTCTCAACAGGTTTTGTCTCAACAGGCTTCGTCTCAACTGGTTTTGTCTTAACAGGTTTCGTCTCAACTGGCTTAGTCTCAACTGGTTTAGTCTCAACAGGTTTTGTCTCAACTGGTTTTGTTTCAACAGGCTTCATTTCAACAGGCTTCGTTTCAACAGGCTTCGTTTCAACAGGTTTCGTTTCAACTGGTTTAGTCTCAACAGGTTTAGTCTCAACAGGTTTCGTTTCAACTGGCACCACTGAACCACTCTCTACAACAGCTGTCCACGTTTTGACAGTCTTACCATTCGAAACTACATTGACAGGTTTTGCATTCGCTGAAAGTGTCACTTTTGGAAGAATATCATTACTTTTTCCATCACGAATCGCACCAATAACATCAGCCACTGAACGATTACCTAAATCTTGTTTCGTCAATGTCTTGAGCACATGCCCATCTTTTGACGTTACATTGATCACTTCATCTTGAGGTAATTGACTAGTTACATGCAATTCCAATTTACCTGTTCGTGTCATCACATTATTTTCTGTACGAACGCCCTCAGAAAACTTAGACGAAACAGGTTGATAAGTCCCTGATTGATACGAATACGTCAAACCATCTGCATTTTCACCAATAGAAACAGGTAACCCTTCATATTTACCGTTCGTCAAATAAGCATCAAACCCATTTTTTTGACTGGCCAAAACACCTTGATATTGCGTTTCGCCGTCGCCCGTTAACGTTTTTGTCTTAACCGTTTTGCCTGTTGCATCATCAATAACACTGATGTCTAAATTATAATGTACCTTAGCAGGCTTTGTTTCAACAGGTTTTGTTTCAACAGGTTTTGTTTCAACAGGTTTTGTTTCAACAGGCTTCGTCTCAACTGGTTTTGTTTCAACAGGTTTAGTCTCAACGGGTTTTGTCTCAGCCACTTTACTTGCCACATGAACTTCTACCGTTGCACGTTGCTTGGTTTTATTACCTTCCACGCGCGTGTTCTCATTTAGCTTATAATTCACAAAGGTAAATGGCCCTTTAGCTGCTTCTGACGTTGCTTTATTAGTATAAACATCATCAAATAAAGCATAAAATGGCACACCTTTTTGAGAACCACCATCCAAACGATCCTTAATTGGATCTAACACTTTTGCTAAAGCTTTTTCATAAGCTTCTTTACTACTATCTGTAGCCATTGGATTAGCATGTTCAAACGCTTTCTGACCTGTTGCATCATCAATGATAGTTACATTAATGGCGTAAGCATAGGTCTTCTTATTGGCTTCAGCTTCAGCTTTTTCTTTTTCAGCTTTTTCTTTATCAGCCTTTTCTTTATCAGCTTTTTCCTTAGCTTCTTTTTCAGCCTTTTCCTTAGCTTCTTTTTCAGCCTTTTCTTTATCAGCTTTTTCTTTAGCTTCTTTTTCTTTTGCCGCTTTCTCAGCTTCAGCTTTAGCCTTATCTTCATCGGTTTTAGCATTACGTTCAGAAACAACCTTACCATCAGCGTTTGTCGTAAACTCATAGTCACCAATACGTTTCTTACCATTACGGACTAAAAAACCATTATCGTCAAAGACATAACGAGAACCATCCTTATCCGTTTGTACACCTGTTACCGTATCTGCTTTAATAATACTACGTAACCAATCCAAACGTTTATTATCAAACAAGGTCCCATAGGTTGATGGACGTGTCGTCATTCCTGAAATCACAGAAATCACTTCACCTTTACTATTTTTAAGGGCACTTCCTGACACGCCTGGAATAGAAGTCATTTTAATTTGCAAGAGTGGTGCGTCCAAATTCCCAAAATCATGCAAATGATTTTTAGCATCTTTATCCACCAAACGGCCTAATGATGACGACGATTCTGGATCATACAAGCCGTCTGAATCAAAGGCATACGTATCACCACCTAAATCTTTAGTCAAAATCGATACGGCAGGACCATTGGTTCCATATTGACGTCCTTGCTTAAACAAACCATTGGCCAATTGTTTTTCCATGCCACGACCAGTTCCTGGATAACCCACATAAGAAATGGTATCACCTTTTTTAGGTAGTTCATAAGACGTTGCCAAACGCATAGGGTCAGACAAACCAAGACCAGCATCCTTAGACTTAAAGGCAAAAACATCAGGCAAAGTAATTGCTGCCAAATCATAGGCATTAGAGGCCATACTATAAGTCGTATCAGGTTGACCATCAATCAATTGCGTAATTTTTTCACGTGGTTTCAAAAAACCATCCTTATTATAAAAATGAACAGCCTTACGAAATTCATCCCCCGTCATGGTAATCTTTTTAAAATCACCTGACGGTACCCCATTAGTTACAGCTGCGCCATTAGCCCCAATGTAAAAATCCACACCAGTAATCGCAGACAACTTATCATAATTCCAATCTAAGAACAAATGTGCCGCTGTCACAAGCGTCTTATTCCCAATCACATTAGCCGTCCCTGTTGACCAATGTTCCCCATCAGGACGATTGTAACGATAATTCACATAAATCGTTTGTGCAGATCCATTCACGTGCACATCCTTTTCAACAAGGTCACGACCGCCATCAACAACTGTCGTCATGCCATCCGCATGCACATAAAACGAGTCCATATCATACAAAGCACCGCCTACAACAGCCGCTAAGGTTACTGGAACAAGCACTTTCTTTAATTGTTTCGACATAAATTTCTCACTTTCTAGAATCACTTTATTATCTTTATTATATCAAAAAAAGACAAAAAAAATAAGGGTAAACCTACCCTTATTTTCTAATCTTCTTTACGACGACGTTTAGCCAACAAACCAAAACCAAGACCAAGCACTGGAATCGCTGACAAACGAGCCATCAAGGTATTATCCCCTGCATCAGGCAATTCTTTTTGTGCGTTTGGTTTACCAGTCGTTTGAAAACCAACGTTCACTTTAGCGTCAGCTCTTGATTCAGCTTTAGCGTCAATTTTTGGTTCTATTTTAGCATCAGCTTTTGATTCTACGTTAGCGTCGGCTTTTGGTTCTACTTTAGCGTCAGCTTTTGGTTCGGCTTTGGCGTCAGATTCGACTTTAGCGTCAACTTTAGGCTCTACTTTAGGGTCTACTTTAGACTCTACTTTAGGCTCAGCTTTAGGCTCTACTTTAGGCTCTACTTTAGGCTCTACTTTAGGCTCCACTTTAGGCTCTACTTTAGGCTCCACTTTAGGCTCAGCTTTAGGCTCTACTTTAGGCTTAGCTTTAGGCTCTACTTTAGGCTCAGCTTTAGGCTCTACTTTAGACTCAGCTTTAGGCTCTACTGTTGGTGTGACTTTTGGTTCAACAGCAACATCGTCTTTCAAGTCAGCCTTATGATTATGTTTTGATTCCACTTTAGATTCCACTTTAGGTTGTTCCACTTTAGGTGTATCGACTTTAGGTTGTTCCACTTTAGGTGTTTCAACTTTAGGTTCTTCACGCTTAGGTTGTTCCACTTTAGGTGCCTCAACTTTAGGTGTCTCCACTTTAGGCGTATCAACTTTAGACGTCTCCACTTTAGGTGTCTCAACTTTCGCATAAACGTATACACGGTCACCATTTTCAACCACTTTAGTTTCTACCACATGGTAACCATCAATCGTTTTAGCCTCTTTAAGACCTTTTTCACTCTCACGAAGCGCCTTACCTGATTCATCTACAAATTGTGTAGACACTTGTTCATAGGTATAGATAAGGTCTTTATCTTCGTCTTTCTTCGAATAACCGTTATCTTTAAGTTCTTTAGATACTAAACGATAACCATCAATTTTCGCTTCTTGCGCGTGACCTTTTTCAAGTTTCTTCAACTCTTTACCAGTCTTATCCACAAAGCGTGTCACAATCATTTCATAAGCATGACGCGTATGACCATTATCATTAACTGTCGTTCCAAAGAAACGATAACCCTTGATATCTTTCTTAGGCGCACGTCCTGGTTCAAAATGCGCAATTTCAGCACCCGCAATACGGTCAACAAAACGCGTCACCACACCATTATAGAAATGACGCATATCACCTTCACCATCAATCTTAGACGTATGATAGGTAAAGCCTGCGATATCTTTCTTAGGTTGATTACCCGTTTCAGGTTTTGCAAGCACATCACCTGTCAATTCATCCACAAAGTGTGTCATCATGGCATGATAGACATGAATCACGTCGCCATTGTCAGCCGTTGTCTGACGAACATAGGTATAATTTGAAATGTCTTTCTTAGCCACAATCCCTTTAACCGTGCTGCTAATTTCTTTTCCAGATTCATCAACAAAATGTGTTGACACTTGTTCATAGACATGACGACGGTCACCATTAGCGTCAGTCTTCGTTTCGACAAAACGATAACCAAGAATAGACTGTTTATTAGTCAAACCTTTGACCATTGGTGCAATTTCTTTACCTGTCGCCTTATCGACATGACGCGTCACCAATTGTTCATAGAAGTGTGTTACATCACCCTCTTTAGACGTTTCGGTAGTCACAAAACGATACTCAGGAATATCTTTTTTCGCCACATTGCCTTTTTCACGCGCCACAAGTTCGACACCCGTTGCTTTATCTACAAAACGCGTAATCCCACGTGTTCCACGCGCAATCACACGATCCACCTTAGGCGTTACCTTAGGCGCTTCCGCTGTTTCTTTCAAAACACCCTTAGACACCTTATTAGGATCACGATAATCCTCACTATCACGATAAGCGTCACGCTCACGTGTCAAGCCATACGTCGTTGTCACTGATGAGGAGCCTTCTTTACCAACTTCCACAATGCGTTCAACTCCACGGTCTAAATTAGGATCTTCAATGTACTTGGTTTCAAATGGTAATTTTGTCACATCCGTCTTAGGTTTTGTCCCTACTTCAATGATACGTTCTTGGCCCGGCTTATTAGACCCTGCCGTCGTACTAGCTTTCACAGGAATAGTTTTAAGCGTTTGACCATTAGCAGTTACCGTAATTGTGGCATCTTTTGTAGGTTTACCGTCATAAGCCAATTGAATCGACACCTCGCCTGGTTGCACATTGGTCAACTTAGCTGTCACCGTTTGACCATCTCCAAAAGCTTTACCGTTCACCGTCACACCTTTAAGCGTTACGGCAGAGTCGCTAGAGCCTACCACAACCGTTTGGTCAGCCACAGACGCTGTATGTTTATGTTCTTCTGTCACATGTACATCGGCATCCGTAATCACCCCATTATTATTCGTCGAATACTTAATACCCGCATTTTTAAGCGCATTTTCCGTATGACGACGGGCATCAAAGGAATGACTTGGATACATGCTTGTATCAATATTAACCGTCAACAACTTACCTGCCGTGATAAAATCTTTCAAGGCTGTATTTTGCTCAATAATATGGTCATTAGAGGTCAAATCATCCATAGAGAAACGAATATCCGCACGTTTCACTTCAGCGTCAGTCATCCCAACAGCTTTAAACATATCAACACCTGTTGCCGCAGACGCTTTCTCATTACGATGCTTCCAAATATCCGCTTGTTTATTGACAAGCTCGTCTTTGCCTTTTTCATAGACAAAGACTTGACCATGGAAAGTTTCAGGAAGGTTTTCATCCAAGACAAACATCAAACGATCCCCTGGAATCATGTTGTTGTAAAGCGCTTTGAACTTGTCCACGTCTGGATAATACCCTTGGTGAGCATCTGGACCATCATTACCTGTAAAATATTGATTTCCAATCGTATCTTTTTCGGTAAAGATAACCACTGTTTGAGGCAAACGCTTACTTGACGTTGTCGTATCAACCTTAGGCGTATATTTAACGGTATCAGAACCATTAACTGCATTCACCGAACCAGGAATTTGTTCGCCTGCTTGTTCTTCTTGAACAACCTTAATGGTTCCTGCCGTTTCATTTGGATTGGCACGATACACCGTTCCAGGATGCATTGCTTCTTTCTTGGTACCTACATGAACAATTTCATCAACAGGTAATTTAATCACTGTTTCTTTACGAGGTACTTGTTTTTCAGTCGCTGTTTCTTCAAACTGTTTAGCAATCTTCGCATCATCAATTGGTGTTTGACGTTCATCATAAATATTGCTATGACCAGCTGCTTTCATATTATTAATTGAAAATTCAGTAGGTCCACCATTAGCGCTACCATTATTTTTATACGAAACCGTCATAAAAGTCTTGGCATTTTTTGTCGCCCACGCTGCAAAATCACTGTCAATGGCTTCTTTATCCATCCAACCATCTGTAAATTGAATCACTGAAATGGTACTATCAGCCTTATGATGAGCCATATAAACATCTTGGAATCCTTTACCATCTTCTTTTTGAAACTTATAACCCAATTTTTCTTGAGATGCTAAGAAATCATCAATATAAACGCCAGTATTACCCACTTTAAAAGTTTTAGCGTCTTCCAAATATTTAATCGCTTGCGCTTTCGTCATAGGCTCCGTCATAGCCCCAAGAAGCATTGGTTTTGAATGTGCATTAGGACCGTCCGCCTTACCATTACCCGTATTATAAGAATCAAGGCCATTGGTTTGATAATGCGCAAAGGTAATCGTATCATTATCGGTCATTGATTTTACTAAATTTTCAGCCGATTCAAGCGCACGTCCATAATTTTCAACCATTGAAGGTGACGTATCAATAATCGCTAACAGATCAACAGATTTACGAGATGACGTTGTTGTTCCACCAGTGATCTCTTTTTCACCTTCAACACCCTTTTGAACGACTTTACGTTCTCCAAGTGGAAGCGTCGGGTCATCAACAGTTTTCGTTTGATACGGAATTTTTTCAATTCGTTTTGTCTCTTCTGCTGAGACGGTACTTGACAAAGCCGCTGCTAAGGAAATGACGCCTGCAGCAGCTGTTTTCACATAAATCATAAAAGGTACCTTTCTAAAATTAAACTATAGTTTTACATTCCCATTATAGCAAAAAACCACCCTTAAAACAAACTAAAAAAAAGAAAAGCCATTTGGCTTTTCCTTCATTTAATCTTTCTTACGACGAGCGAGCGCTGTACGTGCTAATCCTACAAGACCAAGACTTGCAAGACCAAGACCATATTGTGCAACTTCTGCCATATCACCAGTACGTGGCAATTCCTTATTAACCACAGGTTTATTAACCACTGATTTTTCAACCTTAGGCTCTAGCTTAGGCTCTGGCTTAGGCTCAGGTTTTGGCTCTGACTTAGGCTCTGGCTTAGGCTCTGGCTCTGGCTTAGGCTCTGGCTTAGGTTCTGGCTTAGGTTCTGGCGTAGGTTCTGGCTTAGGCTCTGGCTTAGGCTCAGGTTGAGGTTCAGGTTGTGGCTCTGGCTTAGGCTCTGACTTAGGTTCTGGCGTAGGCTCTGGCTTAGGCTCTGGCTTAGGCTCAGGTTGAGGTTCAGGCTTAGGCTCTGGTTGAGGCTCAGGTTTTGGTTCTGGCTTAGGCTCTGGCTTAGGCTCAGGTTTTGGTTCTGGCTTAGGCTCTGGCTTAGGCTCTGGCTTAGGCTCTGGCTTAGGCTCTGGCTTAGACTCTGGCTTAGGCTCAGGTTTTGGCACAGGTTCGTAGATATGGGTCACATTACCTTTGTCATCGACTTTTGTTTCCACATAGCGATAATCAGGAATATCTTTCTTATCTTTCTTACCTTTTTCAGACGGTACCAAATCTTTACCAGATTTATCCACGAAACGCGTGATTACTTGTTTGTAATAGTGTGTGGTGTCACCATTATCCGTCTTTGTTTCAACGAAGTAATAACCCTCAAAGGTACGTTTTGGTTGCGTACCTTTTTCAACATCAGCCAATTCTTTCTTGGTATCCACATCCACATGACGCGTTACCACTTGCACATAATAATGTTTGGTGTCGCCATTAGGCAATTTTTCCGTATGATCAAAACGATATTCAGGAATATCTTTCTTAGGTTTTGTTCCCTTATCAAACGGAAGCAAGTCTTTACCAGTCACCTTATCAATATAACGAGTCGTAATTTGTTCATAAACATGACGGGTGTTACCATTATCATCGCGCGTGGTTTCATAGAAACGATAATCTGGAATATCTTTCTTAGGCGTTGTTCCTTTTTCAAATGGTGCGATTTCAGCGCCACTATGACGGTCAACAAAACGCGTCACCACTTGACGATACTTGTGAATAATATTCCCTTCACCATCTTTACTGGTTTCAATGTAACGGTAATTTGGAATATCATCTTTTTTAGGTTTAATACCTTGTTCAGACTTAGCCACTTCTTCACCTGTCAAGATATCCACGTGTTTCGTCACCACTTGGGCATAGAAATGACGTAAGTCACCATTAGGATCAATTTTTGTTTCGACAAAATGATAACCAGGGAAAATACGAGAACCATGAAGACCTTTTTCAGCTCCTGTTAATTCCTTACCCGTTGCCTTATCAATATGACGAGTCATGAGTTGTTCATAGACATGTTCTGTATCCCCATTAGGCGTTTTACGGGTTTCTACGAAACGATAACCAGGAATATCTTTCTTACCATGTGTTCCCTTCTTAGGATCACTAATGGATTTACCCGTTTCTTTATCAATGAAACGTGTTTCCACTTGTTCATAATAGTGCGTGGTTACCACACCATCGACTTTTGTTTCCACAAAACGATAATCTGGGAAATCGCGTTTTGGATGCGTGCCTTTTTCGGTCTTCGCCAACTCTTTCAAGGTATCTTTTTCAAGATAACGCGTCGCTTGTTGACTATAGAAATGACGACGATCACCATTAGGGTCCATACGTGTTTCCACATAAACATAATCAGGAATCTGGCGTTTTTCCGTCAAACCTTCTTCCATAGGTGACAATTCTTTACCTGTCAACAAGTCCACATGACGGGTATTGACTTTTTCATAAACATGTTCCGTATTGCCATTAGGCGTCTTACGCGTTTCCACAAAACGATAACCCGGAATATCTTTTTTACCTTTTGTTCCCTTGTCAGGCGGCGTCAAGTCTTTACCCGTCTTCTTATCAATGTAGTGCGTTTCGACTTGCTCATAGATATGACGCGTATCTCCATTAGGGTCTTTTTTGGTTTCCACATAACGGTAATCAGGAATGTTATCCTTTTTACCTGTCGTTCCTTTTTCCATAGGAGCCACTTCGTGACCATCTTCTTTAGCCACATGACGGGTCACCACTTGTTCATAGTAATGTTTAGTATTACCATGGTCATCTTTCTTGGTTTCCACAAAGCGGTAGTCAGGAATATCTTTCTTAGGTTTAGTGCCTTTTTCACGAGACGCAATCTCTTTACCTGTTGACTTATCAATATACTGTGTACCAACTTGTTCATAACGGTGCGTCGTGTTTCCTTTATCATCGACTTGAGTGTCTACAAAACGATACTCAGGAATATCTTTCTTACCAAAAGTTCCTTTTTCGCGATCCGCGATTTCCTTACCGTCAGCAATATCGATATAGCGCGTGTACACTTGCGTGTAATAATGCGTTGTCACAATACCTTCTGTCGTCGTACGTACATAATGATAAGTTGGAATATCCTTCTTATCATGCTTCCCTTTTTCTTCAGGATACAAGACCTTATTGGTTCCATCTTCAAGATAACGCGTCTTCAATTCCTTAGTGTAATAATGTGTGGTCACATTACCTTCAACCTTGGTTTCTACAAAGGTATAATCAGGAATCGCCTTCTTATCATGTTTCCCTTTTTCTTCAGGAGACAAAACCGCATTCGTTCCTTGTTCAAGATAACGGGTCTTGAGCTCTTTTGTGTAATAATGCGTCGTCACATTACCATCAACGTTTGTTTCCACAAAAATATACTCAGGAATATCTTTCTTATCTTTCTTTCCTTTTTCTTCAGGAGACAAGACTTTATTGGTTCCTTGTTCAAGATAACGCGTTTTGAGTTCTTTTGTGTAATAGTGCGTAGTCACATTACCATCAACTTTTGTTTCCACGAAGGTATAGTCAGGAATATCTTTCTTGTCTTTCTTTCCTTTTTCTTCAAGAGACAAAACTTTATTGGTATCTTTTTCAAGATAACGGGTCTTCAATTCCTTCGTATAATAATGTGTTGTCACATTACCATCAACCTTAGTTTCCACAAAGATATAGTCAGGAATATCTTTCTTGTCTTTCTTTCCTTTTTCTTCAGGAGACAAGACTTTGTTGGTATCTTTTTCAAGATAACGGGTCTTGAGTTCTTTTGTATAGTAATGCGTTGTCACATCACCGTCAACCTTAGTTTCCACAAAGGTATACTCAGGAATATCTTTCTTGTCTTTCTTTCCTTTTTCTTCAGGCGAAAGAACTTTATCAGTACCTTTTTCAAGATAACGGGTCTTCAACTCAACTTCTTTTACTGAAATAGACACAGGAGCCGACAAAATATGAGAAGCCGTATCTGTTGTGATATCTGTACGATACACATACTTAGCACCTGGCTCATTAGTCACTGCAAGTGGCACCTTAAACGTTGTTATCGACACTTGATTAACAGGTGCTGTCGCCACATATTTAACAGCTGTCACACGAGAAAAATCACTTGGAGTTTCTACAAAATTCAATTTTGCATCAACCTCACGATTACCACTCACTTTATCCGTTGTATAAAGCACTTTCCAACCTTTAGGAGCTGTAATCGCGCCCGTCAATTTAGCCGTAGCAGTAGACCCTTCAATTCCTTTTTGTGGAATATAGGCTAAACTTTCCCACTTAGCAACATTAGAAGACGTCATATTCATCAAATTCGAATTAACAACCGCTTCTTTATGCGAAGCATCAAGAATGGCACTTGTCTGATTTTTCAAGCCCGCATAATCAATATCAGACGTTGATAACAATTCTTTCGCTGTATAAGCTACAAGCGTAAATGTCGATACATTATCTGTCGGATTGACAATAAAAGGTGTTAATTTAGAATCAAAATTAAACGTAAAAGGAATCTTATAAACACGTGTTTTTGCAGGCAACGTCGATATCACATTAACAGATAAACGACCACTCTTTCGTTCACTATCCATATTCAAAACTGGATTTTTAAAACGAAGCGTATATGACTGGCCATCTTGTTTAACAATATCATACCCATTAGGACTATCATTAGGTTTCAATACCAATCCATCAGGAAGTGTAAATGAAACAGTCACACCATTAATAGGAACCTCACTATAACTAGTAGAAACATCTTTAGAAATCATTAAATCTAATGACGCGGACATACCTGTTTCAGAATCTTGTGGAACAAAACGTTCCAAATCTTCATCCCTACCTTTAATTGTCAATTTATCTAACAAAATCGTATGTGTAGATGTAATTGACGCATCATCATATGACCCTTTAACTTGACGAACCACACGACTCGTTTCATTTTTACCAGCCATATCTGTAGCTATCGAAACAGCATCACTACTCTCACCTGTAATAGACACTGACATATAACTACGAGAATCAACAGATCCATTAATTACGGATGGTACCTTAGAAGCAATACTAATCTTAGTTACCGAATCAGGTAATACAAGAGAATTTGTACGTGAACTACCATACACCAATTCACCTAAAACTTTCCCCGTTGCAACATCCGTTACAACAAATGGAACTTTTTTAACAGAATTGAACATCTGCGTTAAAGAAACTGTTCGATTTTTAATAACAGAATCATCTTTCAAATCAAAAACCAAAGGTTTCAACGTCGTCACAACATCACTGTCAATAGATAATGTCCCGTCAATACTATTACTCACAGCACTATAACCAAAAACAGATGCCGTTACATTATTTTTTTGAGCATAATGGATTTCCCCATCTGTCGCTTTAGAAAGCGTCACCCTTGTAAATAATTTAACAGGCGTTGCCGTTGCCAAAACTTTAGACACATTATCTTTATCTTTATAAGATAACTTAACGGACACGTCTGAAACAACGGTTCGATCAAAAATAGACGACAATCCTTGTTGAGCTACCGTTTTACGACCTAATTCAGATGAATTAAACACAATTTTAGAATACGTACCCCCGTCAGCGTTTTCAAAAACAGCTTTTGGAATATGGTAATGATTACCTGAACGATACTCTGAAAAAATAGATTTAGTAACATTATCAGCGGTATCTTTGATTGCCAGTGACACGCCATCAGGAACATCAATATCAACAAACACATCCGTAGCACCAACACCTTCTAAACGATCAGCCGTCAATGTAACAGGGTTACGTAAATCGGTCAAGGTCATACGTTTAACGCCTGCGTCTGTTGACACATCACCACTTGACTGATACGTTGACGCTAATTCTTTTGAACCATCTGAAACAACAGAATATGCTGACCCAGAACTATCAATCTCAAAAGCAGATACACTACGCGTAACGACACGTTTCGAAGACACCGTACTGACAGACTTACCATCAATCAATAAATCATACGTCATTGTTACCGTTAACGAAGGTTGTTTAGAAAGACATTCTCCAAGACTAACAACAAGCTCTGTTAATTTCCCAGGAGCCATTCCTGACACATCAAGTGAATAAACGCCATCACCTTCAGACACCAATGATTTACCCTCGATAGTTGGACTTGATAACAAACTTGATGGATCTGATAAACCAACCTTAATTTTCAATTTACTCCCCACTGGCAATGGTTTATCACCAGATGTCGTCAATTGCAACTGATCACGTTCATAAGGAAAAACATGTGGATTCTCTTCTGTCGTTCTTTCTTTAACTTTATCACTCATTAACTGAAGACTACCTGTTACTTCATCCGCACTCACAGAACTCGCTAAAAGAGCGCCTGCCGCTGCTGTCCCATAAAGCACGCGCTTGACGCCACTTGCTCGCTTAATTTTCATAAGAAAACTCACTTTCTTTACATTTTTTCATAATTCTATTGTACGCTTTTCACCTGACACTTGTCAACTTAAAACCGCTAAAGCAAAACCTAACGGTTTTGCTACTTTTTTGCGGGATGGCGACCTCACGGCCGCCCCCGAGACCCATTTTTTAGGTTTTGGAGAGACGCTTATCGGTCGCGTCTTCGCACGTCATCATTACTCATCACACTACCTCAAAATTATGAAAGGAAACACCTAACATGTCACTTTATCTCAACTACAAACTCACTCTAAAGTCAGGTGAAACTTTTGAAAGCACTAACGGTGGCTACCAAGGTCCTATTCGTGACGCTTTTTTAGCCGAAACGCCTATCGCTAAAGTGCAACACCTTACAACAATCGACCAACTCAAATTCTATCAAAAACAAATAGAAGACCACCGTGAATTCACTGTTCGCCTGTTTGGTGATTTTCCAGACAACCTTTACACAAACTTTAATTATGATAGCAACTACGACGGTACCGTCTTTACGATTGATCTCGACGCCAACTGGAATCAAACTAAAATTGATGATTTCTTGTATCTTCTTAATTATACTTATTATCTTGAAATCGATAACGGCTACGATTTCATGTCCGTCGAACACGATGCCTTTGACCGTGCCTATCTTGAAAATGACTTCAATGAAGACAACCCAAAAGAACCACAAACCCAATACCATGCTGCTCTTCGCAAACGCTGGTTTATCGAATATTTCAAAGGAAATCTTTTCCTAGGATTCCAATTGAAAAACATCAAATCATTTGACTTTACTATTGACTAAGAAAGGAAATCACATGTCACTCTATTCATTTTTAAACAAAGACACTGTTGTCTACAATAAATTTAAGCACTTCATTAATGACCCTCGTTTCAATGCTTTAATAAACGACTATTTAAACTCAAACATTGATGACTTCTTTGCAATGAGCGCCAACACAGCTACTAAAATCCATTTAACCAAAGATAAATTAATCGTCCGTGTCAAACCCTTACCACAACTCACTAAAACTTACAATCACGGTTATCCTGATGATTACATGCCAATTGCTATCATCACATTAGACCCAATTGACCTCCGTGACACCGATGACCGTTTTCATAGCGTACTTGACCGTACCCTTGACGATTTAGAAGAAATCCTCTATCAAGGACAATGAAAGGAACCCCATGACCCCAAAACAACGCGTGGCTGTCTTTGTCAAAGCACAAGCCACAAAACAACTTAAAAACAAACAAGCCCTCAATACCTACCTCGCCGACTGGCCACAAATTAAAGAAGCCAATCGCAATAACCCTCGCATCTTCTGGATGGACCCAGGTAAAGCCATTGAAACCCAAGACGACCTTGACCAAGCTATCGCTGAATGTAGACTCTTTGAAGAACACAGAGAAATCTTAGCAGACTTTGCAGGCTATAGTATTTATGATTTATAAGGAAATTAGTCATGACTAAAAAAGAAATTCTTGAAAAACTCAAAAAAACCTATGAACGTGCCACTGATAGAATCTTCACTGAAGATTGTCATACCTTTAACGATCACGATTTTACGTGTCGATTGACCGTAAATCCTGATAAAACGCTCACTATCACCATAAAAGCTGAACTCTGCTCTACCAATGCCCAGGAAATCCGTGATAACGTCACCATCACGCATCACGGTTGGAACGCCTACAATCGAGAACTCGACTCAGTCGTTATTAGCCGTTATGAAACATCTGAAACGGTCAGCATGCTCGTCGAAATCGTTCCAACTATCAAGAAAATGATAACAAAAATCAAACGTCTACATTTCAAAAACTAATCGAAAGGAACTAACATTATGAAAATCACACCCTTAAAAGAAGCCATTAAAACACGCCTTCAAGAACGCTATCCTGGAACTGACCCCGATGATTTCTTCACAAAATGGGGTGCCCAACCATTTGGAAGTGATAACGATACAGAATGCCACATCACTATCAATGACGACCAAAGCATCACCATCGCTCTATCGACCCAAACGCATCCTGATGAAGCCCAAGAAATTAGAAACAGTGTCACCATCACCTACCAGTCATGGAACGACTATCTCTGCCAACCTGACGAAAACCCTATCATCACCTATGATACTGAAAAAACAGTTACAGACATTGACCAAGTCATTCCAACAATTAAAGCCCTCTACAAAAAAATTAACCGTTTACGCTTTGACCTCTAAGAAAGGAAACAGCCATGAAATTCACAGACATTAAACCAAATCCAAAAGATTATTCAAGAGAAGAAATCATTAAAGCCTATCAAGACCGTTATCGCTATACAGGACAACTCACAAAGCTTATCCAAACACCTGTTAAAATCCCTTATCACATTTTCCAAAAAGAACCTTACCTCATCTTTGACCCAGCCATTCAAACAGTTACAGAAGAAAGTATCAACTATATCCTCGATAACGAAGATATTTCTGATAGCACCATTCAAAACATTATTTGTAACACCAGCTTCCCTATTTTTGACACACTCATTGAACACCTCAACACCCACTACCTTAAAGAACAACTAGATAGCACTTACAACTACCTCAAATACTTTGACTACCCGTATGTTCAAGACGCGTTAGCCAATTGTCTAACATCTGACCAAGAATCACTAAAAACACATCTGTTTTACCTTAAATTTAACAGAAGCATCAATCCGTATTGTATACACATCTTTTCTCAAGACAATCACCATAACATCAGTCCATCAACCAGCAATATCACTCTCAAACCAAGAGGGGACGATTACGTCATCATTACACACGACGACAATCTTATCGCTATAGATGACACCATCGTCAACACACTTATTTCTGACCTCAGACACGACCTTGAAACCATCAAAAACTATGTCGATAATCATCCTAAACAACTCACCAAAACAGTCAACATTACAGACATTCCTGAAGACTATTACGACTACCTCAAAGACACCAATAAACTTAAAGTAACCTTTCCAACAAACCGTTACGATACTAACCACGGACCGCATTGGCTATCTATCTATAAAGGTCATCCAATAACCATCAGTCTCGATGTGAATCTCGCTATCCGCAACAACCAACTGACCATCACACATGACTTTAAACCAGAAGAAAGTCTCATCCCCTTTACGCACTTGACCTCTAATACCAAAGAAGCTAACACTGCTATCTACAATCAACTCCAAGACGCTTTTAAAACAGCTTATTTTCGTGATCAATGTGACATCATTAATCAAAACGACGCCATTGACACTTATTTAGCTGACCTTGATAGAACCGTCAGTTTTAAAGATGGCGATACCCTCTACAGTTTATTCGTTGACTATACACCTTGCACAAAAATCATCGATTACCATGCGTCAGGTCTACGCCTCTTGACCCTTCAAAGAGACAAGGATTATGGCCAACGCTGGAATATCATCTACCATCGCAAAGATAGCAATCTTCTTCGCACCATCAAAGATATTGAAACATTCAAATCACTCTTTTAAAGAAAGGAAACCCACATGCCAAGCATCTTTGGAACACATCCATTTCTCATTCTTCTATTCATTATCATTAACCTTGTCGGAACCGTCTTCATTCTTCGCCAAGCAACCACTATTGCGACAAAACCGTATAAACGTAACCATTTAGCCCTTATCATCAAAGGTCTTTGCATCCTCTTTAGTCTTTGTGCTCTAGCATCAACCACAAACCTATTAGCAGACAGCATTAACTATGTCCGCTTCGCTAAACGCCCTATTACCACCAACTACAACGTTACTAAAAAAGACAACACCCTTTATTTCAAACGCACCATGAACAATCCCTTCTTCATCAAATCGTCTAAGAACACTATTCAATCTGAAGATTACGATAACTACTACTTGTCAAATCATCTCATCATCCCTAAAAAAGCTGTTACAGAAAGGACACCGTCATGACCCCAGAACAACAACACCAAATCAACCTTGGCTACGAACAAGGCATCGACCCAAAACCTTACGCTAACCCTATCTACAATCCTGAACAAATGTGTCAGTATCGCATTGCTCTCGTCGATGGTCTTGATATCACGTCTATTCTCAATCCAAAATTCAACCCTGAGCAACTCTTCCAACTTCGTGAGGGTCTCGCCTTTGAAAAACATGCAGGCGTGCCCGTTGGTACTGAAATTAACCTTTACGACAATCCACGATTCTCTGCCTCACAAATGTACGAAATTCGCATGGGCATTGCTTACGGTATCGATGTCTCCTATGCTGACCCACGTATTCCCTTAAAAGATATGCGTATTATTCGTAAAAAAGCCATTGAAAACATGGAAGATGAATGGGAACCGATTAATACTCATAAATAATAAAAAAAACAACGCCCACGAACCACATAAACATTCTATCCAATTTATGAGAAAGGAATACTAATCCATGCCTAAACCTATTACTGAAGACGATGTCATTGAACTACTCAAACCACTCACTATCAATGATATTCTTATTTCCACTAAGCCCTACTATCTTGAAATTAACTACTTCTATAACAACATCAATTTTACCTACACACAAACATCTCCACATCTTAAAGGTACACTTCAAGCTTGCATCCATGCCAGTCATAACAAAGAAACCGCTTGTTTAGACATCGGTGACAGTATCTTATATATTTCTTCTAATAGCACTGACACATTCGATATCAAATTGATGCAAGACAACGCCTGCTCCCTCAAAAACATTAAAAACATTACTGAACAACTTGAAGAAAGCATCTATGAAAAACTTGACAGCTTCAACTTACTCGCTTATTAAGCGGTTATTAAGCGTTTATTAATCGTTTATTGAGCGTTTATTAACAGAACCTTGGCGTTCCGCCAAGGTTCTGTTTTTTTCTGGACAGCGCTAGCTAACGCCAGCGCTGATTTTTTGAGGGAGGGGCGAAATAAAATCAACTAAAAAAGAACGCATAATCGCTCTTTTTAATCAACAAAACGCTTTTGGTCTTTTTTCTTACGTTTCTTCAACACCGTTAAAAGCGCAACGCCAAGACCCATAGACACGCTTGCCATTGGAACAGGGACAGATGCATCGCCTGTTCGTGGTAACGATTTTGTATTTCCATCCACAGTGTTTTCAACTGTAACTCCCGTATTTTCAGTCGTTGGCACATCTTTTTTACGTCGTGCGTCTAGCTCTTCCTTTGTAAAATATGTTTTTGCTGTCGGTCCCTCGATACTCGAATGACGCATTCCACCAGCTATCGCGTCTTGCTCTTAAAGCTCACCAATTGCTTGAACACTATGCGCAGCCAATTTATCACGATTGTACCAATAAACCTGACTGTTAACCGCAAAAACTTTAATCAAACTTTTGTCAGTTACATCTGACTTTTGAGACGACAAAACATTTGACGAAGCAGATGTAGTCGGTGTATTAGACGAAACCACCGTATCTTGCACAACACCAATAGAATATGGACCTGCAAACACATCACGACCAACAGGATCTACAGCTGTATCCGCAACATCAATAGAATGTGTACCTGCAAACACATCGGAATTTGCCGTAGTAATATCTGTCACATTATCATTTTTTGACAATTGTAAGGCCGTAGCGTTTAAAGCTTTTTCTTTTGCTCGATCTTTCAAACTTATCAACTCATCAAACAACGCATCCATATCCGTCGTTGTTGAATCATTAATGTCAGGCGTTTTCGCTGTTTCATTTGTCGCCAATGACTTATCAGAAACAGTCTCCAAAAGATCAGACAAATGTGTCGCCAACTGACCATTTGTCACGGTTGCGTCTATCATATTAAATCAAACCTTTCTCAACACACGGTACTATCCGATGCTAAATTTTTATTTATTATGTAATCATTATAGACCCACAACGAATAACTGTCAATCGACTATCTCTAAAATAACTTTATAAATCATTCAATAAAACTATGACTAAAATTATGATATAATAAAAAGAACTATAATCTTCCACTTTACATTTTTTAAACAAACTAAAATTAAGCAACCGCTACAATTGACAAAAAGCATAAAAAAAGGGAGGACTGACGCATCAAATCCTCCCAGACATAAACAAATATGCCCCATTTCGATATAATTATGTTACTACAATTATTCAGATAAGTCAAGAAAAACCCTACATCTCTTCCAAAAGTTTTTCTACACCACTTACCACATCCCTCAAAGCGTCTTCAGGCTCGCCATAACCAAGACTCCCACGAAGCGCTAAGGTTGCTTTTTGCACCGCTCGTAAGACGTCTCGTTGACCTTCAGAGCAATCTGGGAACATTTCCTTAGTCACCTTAGGAAGATCATCAACAACGCTATCGCCATAACCAACGGTTGCTTGAAGATGAGGAAGTGACTTCTCAGCTTTTTTCGCCCAAGCAATGGCCTTTTCCAAATCTTCACGTCCACCTTTATAAGGGTAGCGAATCACATATTCAGCTACTGTTGCTAAAGGATGTGGCAAGAGCGATTGAATGGTAAAGTCCCACGCTTCGATGTTATTCTTACGATAGCGACTTGGATTCGTCACCGTATCGTCTTTCAAAAAGTCAAGAGGTAACAAAGAGCAATCTTTGTATTGTTCCATTAACTCTTTTTCAATGGCTTTTGAACGGTACCAATCGGTTTTTTTAGCATCAAAGAACAAGAGTTGTGACAAGACATCACATTCCTTATCTGACAACCAATCACTAAATTCCGTATGTTTGAGAGACACGGGCACTTTGACGAACATCGTATCACTTGAAACATAGCCAAGAGCTTGTTTAATCAAGCCTTTTGTTTCGTTGGAAATTGTAAACCAGTGTTCAATGGTTCCTTCTTCACGACCATAAGTTTCTGCTAAATCATTTAACACACGCTGAACAGTTTTCACATCAAAACCAAATTGATCATCTGTTTGATTGTCCCATAGTGGTAGCACAACGTCACCCTTGATGGCATCTAAAAGGCAACGTACTAAACCACTGCGCAAAAATTTAATTTTTTCGACACGCAAATCGTCATAAAGCGCATAATCGCCACGGCCAATCTCATTAAATACAGTCAACAACTCATTAACCATCACACGAACATCGAAAAAGTCTTGCATCAAGCACAATTGTACAGCCGCACGCAACGGTCCGTAGTCCACATAAACATTTTTAAGAACATCTTTTGGCGGTAAGTTGTCTAAAGCAATTTCTAAACCTGTCGTATAAAAACCTGGTTTTTTATCCGTCACAATTAATGGCTGACCATGCCAATAATCAATAGGTGATTTTTGAGATTCAACATAAAACGTATCCTTTTTAGCTATCGTTGTATCTAACTCAGGAATATCATCATCAGATTGTACAATAGACAAAGGCTCCACATAAAAGGTATTTTTCTTAGATATTTTATTATCGATCATAGTCACATTAGGTACCGTTTCAGAACATGACCCAAGATAAAACGTATCTTCTTTAGGCTCTAAATTAAACAGCGGAACTGATTTTTCCTCAGCATACTCTTCTAATTGTTTACGTGATGGCATTTCTCTAAACTCCCTATTATCGGCTGGCCATGTAGAACCAATCTCATCAATAACCGCTTCAGAATCTATAAAATCCGACACCGATTGTTTTACATAGGTTATCTTAGGCTCACCATCTGTCACAGGCTTAACAACATCATCCACCGCGATTTCTGACAACAAAGCTTCTGAATACTTCAAACTGTTTGATTGATGTTCTTCCGATGTACTAGCAATCACTTCACTCAATTCAACAATTTCTGCATGAATAGAATCCAAGGTATCAATAGTGTCATTTGTATATTCAGATGTTGCTGTTTTTAAGCTCGCCAACGATTCATCAAATGAAGATGTTGTTTGCTCAAAAGGTGTAACAGCTATTTCATCCACAATCGCAGCATCACGCACTAACATTTTAGGATTCAACAACTCTTTCTTAAGTTCCTCTAAACTAACTGGCAACAATTTTACATCATTAAACAAATGCAATGATACGCCACTAAGCGTTCCAAAAGCAAGAAACTTTTTAAAAGCAGCTTTATAATCACGCACACGGTCATCCTTAGACATTTCATTTAACGAAGAAGAATATACCCCAACAATCTTAAAATAATGCAACCAATCGCCAATAACATTCAAGAGTTGTCCATCAATTATTTCTGACTTAAAATCACCATGTTCAATTTTAGATAAAGTCGTTAAAGCTGTATTGACTAAAAACGTAGCGTCAAACGGATGAATCAAATCAAAAAGCAACTGTTTATAGATATCCGAGCCTTCACGAATTGTACCATACTCGTGCCCAAGAAGCGTCTCAGGTAACTCAAAAACCAAAAAGCCTTTGTCTAAATAACGTTCTTGCAATCGATTAAATACAGCCTTATCAGGAATTTTATGAACAGATGCATCTAAATCTTCTAATAAATTCCAAACATCATCTGTCTTCAATTTTAATACATTAGACAAACCAAAAACTTCCAAAGATGCTAAAAAGACCCGACGTAAATCACTATCAGGACACGTTTCACCAAATAGCTCTGACGACTCATACAAACCGTCTGTCAAGGCAATAAAAGCGTCTTTCAAACAAGCCACTAACTTACGATAATCTACTAAAACATTATCACGGTCTTGTTTCAAAGGTACACGGTCATAGGCTCTTTGCAAACGTCCTAAAACCGTATCAGGCCAATCTATAAAAGACACCTGTGCATCCTCTTTTAGTCGCTTAGGACGAACATAAGTTATGTCATCAAGCGTATAACACACTTCCAATTTCTTTGATTTTTGCGTTGGACGACCAACCAATAAATGCATATAGTTCATAGTGTAATTTTCCTTTGTAACTTCATTTTCCTTTATTATAGCAAAAGCAAGGACATAAAACCAACAAAAAAGCGATACCCATCTCGGACATCACTTCTATGAGAAAAAAGAAAGGTTTACATTCGCACAAAATTTACGAACATAAAAAGGTAATAGCTATGAAAAGCTACAGTCATAGATTAACAAAATCATAAAAAATTGTCAAGATTTTTATCAAAAAAAGCGACGTCCATCTCAGACGTCACTCTAAACTGAAAGAAGCATAGTTGTGAACGAAAAACAACTATACAATGGAAGAAATAATGAAAATTAACACAGAACCACATCTCGTGGCTCATTTATATCTTAACAAACCACCAATAATTTGTCAAGGTTTTTTAGCTAACGCTAAAAAACATTTTTTGCGGGATGGCGGACGTTAACGTCCGCCCCCGAAACCCATGGTCTGTTTTTTGGAAAACGCTAGCGCGTGATTGAACGTTAGCAGAATATCATGTTATAATAAAGAAACAAATTGAAAGGACACAACCCTCATGACCATTCTCGCCCATAAAGACGGTGACCGTATCCAAACTTTGGACGAACACTCTTACAACGTTGCCTGCCTTGCACGTGACGAAGCCTCAAGCATTAATCAAGGACACGTCCTCTTTCTCATTGGTCTTTACCACGACCTTGGAAAAGCTGATCGTAACTTTCAAGAAAAGTTGACGAATAATCCTGACAGACATGTGGACCATTCCTATGCAGGAGCCCTTTATCTTTGCACAAAAATTTCACAACAGAAAGGGCACAGTGTTTTTTCTGAAATCATTGCCTACGTCATTGCAGCCCACCATGGACTCTTTGATATTTACATGGATATTAAAGAATACGACACTAACAATCGCTTGCTTAAACGATTTAACGAGCGAAACAATCTACATTACGATGACGACATCATCCCTTATGCCGAACGTCTTGAAAAAAAACTATCGTTTCACGGTTATGACAATCTAGAAGATCTCATTAATAAAGCCTATGACGACTACCAAAACAGTCGTAAACACCTTGAAACAGATGATCCTGTTGAAAACGCCTATTACGATGGTTGTTATGTCCGTATGTATCTGTCATTCTTAAAAAATGCCGACATTTTTGACACCATCAATGCCTACGATACTATTATCCGAAAACGTCCTAAACTTGATAGAGATGATTTGAATCGTCTTTATTATAAAAAGATTGAAAAACTCTATAGACAATTTCAAACACCAACAACACCTATTAATAAAATCCGTACAACCTTAGCTGAAAGCATTAAAGAACGTGGTGATAACGACCCTGCAGATATTTATCGCCTCGATTTGCCAACAGGCGCAGGAAAGACAAACCTTAGCATGCGTTATGCCGCCCATCAACTGTTCCACCAAAACAAATCACGCTTTATTTATACCGCACCGTTTTTATCAATTCTCGAACAAAATGCACACGCTATCCGTAAGGTCATGGGTGATGAAGGTGTTACTGAACATCACTCTAACGTCATTGATAATACCAAAAACGATGATAGTACCTTTCAGCGTTATTGTACCGATACCTGGGACGACCAAATCATTCTAACCACATCTGTACAACTCTTCCAGACTCTCTTCAAACCACGTGCCAACAACATTCGACGCTTTGCACAGTTAGCGAATAGCGTTCTTATTCTTGACGAAGTCCAATCGCTTCCTGTTGACGTTACCTATATTTTCAATCTTATGGCAAATTTTATGGCGTCTATTATGCAAACAACCCTTGTTCTTTGCACAGCTACGCAACCTGCATATAATTTTAATAGTTTAAAATATCCTATTCACTATGCTAAAAATGCCGACTTAGTCACCATGACACCAGAAGAACGTCAATTGTTCGAGCGTACCATCATCCAAAAGATGAATGGTGATGACTACAGTTCTATTGAAGATATTGTTAATCACACCTTAAAAGATAATATGTCAACGCTCCTTATCTTCAACACAAAAAAAACGGTTGATAAGGTCTACAAACAAATACGCCAACAAACAGACCGTAAATGTTACTACCTTACAACTAATATGTGTGCCCAACACCGTTTAAACAAGCTTGCTGAAATCAAAAAAGACCTAGCTGATAATAAACCAATTATCGTTGTCAGCACTCAATTAATCGAAGCAGGTGTAGACGTCGATTTTGAAAAAGTTATTCGCTCTTATGCAGGTATCGATTCGCTTGTCCAAGCCAACGGACGCTGTAATCGCGAAGGTGCGCGTGCAACTAAAGGGCAATTATGGCTCGTTCGATTGACCGACGAAGACGAAAACACTAATTCATTAAAAGGTCTTAACCAAAAGAAACAAACTACCGTAAATGTTCTTTTTCAAAAACCGTCACCACTCAATCTTGAAGCCTTAAATGATTTCTTTTACAAGCGTTATTATGCGGACAATGAAAAAGATATGAGTTATAAAATTTCTAAAAGCAATACCGCTTTAGATAAACTTAGCCTCAACATTGACGCTAATCTAGATGATGGACTAATACTACATCAAGACTTTAAATCAGCTGGTCAAGCGATTGACCTCATCAACGACACAAGTCAAACCGTTATCGTTCCTTACGGTAACACCGAAAAAGATATCAAAACACTAAAAGGCCTTTGTTCTCTTGAAAACTTAACAACTAGTCAACTTGGTTATCTTAAAGGTCTTGTCAAAAACTTACAACGTTACACCATCACAATACGAAACCCTGAAGAAAAAGGCGCTGTCCGATACGGCGATATCTACATCCTTTCAGACGACTATTACACCTCTGACAAAGGCTTGATTGAAACACCATCTTCATTTATACTATAAGAAAGGAAAAAATATGAAACAATCCCGTTATTTTTATGCTCGTATCACGGGCAATAGAGCATTATTTACAAATCCCGCAACTAAAGGCGGCGGTGAAAAATACAGTTATGATGTCCCAACCAGACAAGCTCTAAAAGGTATCATTGACAGTGTTTACCGAAAGCCAACCTTTATTAACGTCATTGATGAAGTTAAAGTCATCAAGAAAATTCAACGCGAATCTCAAGGAACACGTAATCTCATTGGATTCAACTATGGTTCTGATTTATCCATTACAACCTACCTTGCAGATGTCGAATACCTTATCAAATTTCATTTCGAATGGAACCTTAATCGTCCTGATTTAAAAGAAGACCGAAACCTCAAAAAACACGAAGAAATGATGAAACGTGCTTTGGAGCTTGGTGGACGAAAAGACGTCTTTCTAGGAACACGTGAATGTTTTGCAACTATTGATAAAATTTCAGAAGGTCGTTACATTCTTACACCATCCTATTACAAAAATGAAACCATTAAACTCGGTATCATGTTTCAATCGTTTGATTACCCAACTTCAAAAAACAAAAAACTAAAAGCTTATTATACAGCTACCGAAATGACCAATGGTATCATCCGTTTCAAACCAAACAAAGACTGTGACATTGCAAACACACTTAACGATTATCTCTTTTACCCAACGCCTAAAGATATCAAACCTATTAATCAAGAATACGATGAATACATTCAGAAAGGATAATCTATGGACTTTTTTACAACACTTCTAAACAGTTATGAAAAGGCTGAAGAACAAGGTCTTGTTGATGATCAAAGTCAAGATACCATTCTTCTACCAATCTATCACACAGAGCATAAGTCAACAGGAACAGATACTGTTGTCGTTGAATTAACACCAACAGGTGACCTTATTTCAGCTTACGAAATGCCAAAAGGCCAACGTATCATTTATCCAGTTACCGAAAAATCAATCCACCGCGGAGGTGACAAAACATCACACCCATTAACAGATAAACTTGAATATTATCTTCCTGCATATAAAGCAGAGAAAAAAAAGAAATATCAAGAAAAATGTGCATTTATTGACGAATGGCTCACTTATGAGCCAAATACCGATATCCGCACATTTATCAACGCTATTCAAAATTTTCTCAACCAACCTGATTTCGACAAACAACTCTCTCAAAAGTTATATAATGACGCAGAACAGCCTATTAAAATCGATACGTATATTGAATTTACTATTCCGAATTTCAAAAATTATAAGACCTATTCTGTAAGCAATTACCAAAAGTTACATCAATCATACATTAATTTTGTCAACACATACAACAAAAATCATCATCCTGATGATTACAAAAAATGTGTTATCAGTGGAAAAGAAGATCTTATTATTTCTAAACACCGTGGAGCTATCGATAGAGCTAAACTTATATCTATCAGTTCCAGAGATAATCGAAAAGAAATGTTCACAGGTAATTATTTCGGAACAAGTTCAAAAACAACAGACATTGTAAAAATTGGTTATCAAACAAGTGAAAAAATTCACCTTATGCTGAACTATCTATGCAATAACCGAAACAGTTGTTATCGCATTGACCAAAGTAAAAGCAATCCAACCTATCTTCTCATTTGGAAAGATATTTCTACACCAACAACAGAAGATAAAACAATTACAAACAACATTCTTTCAACACTAGGTATTGCACCAACAAAAAAAGAAGAAACCATAACACCTGATCGGAAAAATCGAGCCATTCTCAATAGTTTTTATACAGGTCAAGAAAAACTCACTGACGACAATTACTATATCGCTATTATTCGAAAATCATCAGATGGTCGATCATCATTAAACTATTTCGAAACGATCAAAAAATCACAACTTTTTGAAAATCTTCAAAAATGGAACAAAACATACCAATGGACAATTACAACAAAAAATGGTGACATTATCATTGCGCCATCATTCTTTAACATTATCAATGACGCTTTTGCTCAAGACCATGGTGGCGACTACTTAGAACTCTCTAAAGGGTTAAGCACCTATCGTGCACAGCTTCATGAAAGTCTATTATCAGCACTCCTTAACGGACAACCTATTCCTACACATATTCTAAAACGCATTGAGCAAAACCTCAAATACCCAAAACGCTACCCAAAACAATGGAAACACCTCGTCAGACAAGGATTAGCACTTTTAAATAGAAAGGATTATCAACCTATGCTAAATAACTCAGAAACAGATCGTTCCTATCTCTTTGGTCGTTTACTTGCCGTTTATGAACGCATCGAAGCTACCAAATACAGTCTCGACGACAACAACTCACGAGAAACGAATGCTCAACGCCTATGGACAACTTGTATCAATCGTCCTGACCGTATTCTTAAAAACCTTAAAGATAAAGTAAAACCATACAACGACTACCTTTATCGCAAACATCGCGGTTTATGGACAAAATTTAATAAAGAAGAAGGCGAAATCCTTACACTCCTTGACACTCATCGTAAGTTACCCGATTTCAACAAACCATTAACTACCGATTATCTTTTCGGTTACCAAGCTGAAAAAAATTATCTATTCACATCATCAAAACAAACAGAAAGCGAGAAATAATCCATGACTACACCACTTAACAACAAAATTGACTTCATCGTAACATTTGACATTAACTACGCTAACCCAAACGGTGACCCTATCGCTGACAACATGCCACGTACAACATTTGACGGTTATGGTCTTGTCAGCGACGTCGCTCTTAAACGCAAACTTCGCAATCGTCTCCAAGACATGTTTGCAGATGATGACGATAATGAACACTATCAAATCTTTGTTCAATCAACAGACCGTTCTAGTGACGGCATCCAATCTCTTGAAACACGTTTCAGTCAAGCTTTTGATAAAGACACACTTAAATCGTTAACTCTTCCAGAACTCAATCAAAAAATCAGCCAACAATGGTTAGATGTTCGTAGCTTTGGACAAGTCTTCACTAACAAAATCACAACAAAAGAAGGAAGTGGTAAACTTCCACAAAGCGTTCGCGGTGCTGTATCAATCAGCCCTGCAACATCAACAGAACCTATTGAAATCACGTCTATGCAAATCACTACAAGTACAAATCGTGAAGAAAAAGAAGGCAAAAAAGATTCGTCAACTATGGGAATGAAACAATTCATTGAACACGCCACTTACGTATTCCAAGGATCAATCAGTCCTACTATTGCTGAAAAAACAGGATTCACAGAAGAAGATGCTGAACTCATCAAACAAGCTCTCGTTACACTTTTCGAAAATGACCAATCAGCTGCACGACCAAGTGGATCAATGGTCGTTCGAAATATTTATTGGTTCACACATAACAACAAAATCGGAAATGTCTCAACCTCACGCATTCGTCATCTCTTATCATATGATACAGACACAAATGAATTCAAACTCAACGAAGACAAACTCAATGCTTATAAAAATAAAGGTCTCAAACTTGACATCATCGAAGGTTTCTAATCATGTATTCTGAAAACGAATTTCTAAGACTATCAAGTCTTAGAAATTTTAGTTACTGCAGACATCTTTGGGCTCTAAAAGATCTTGAAGATTATTGGTCAGATAACTATTACACAACAAAGGGCCATTTAAATCATCAAAAAACAGACAATCCATTTATTGAAGACAAACGTAAAGATATCTTGATTGTTAGAAGTCTTCATACGTCATCAAAACACCTCGGTCTCCATGGCATTTTAGACACTGTTGAATTTATAAAAAATGACAACGGTATTCTATTAGCTAAACATCCAGGAAAATGGATTCCACACGTTGTCGAATATAAGGAATCTAAAACCAATCAAGGAATCGAAGACATTATGCAAACCGTTGCATAGACCATTTGCTTAGAAGAAACTTTTCAATGTACAATTAATTGTTGTTATATTTACTATCGAAAAACTAATCAAAAAATTAAAATCATTATCGATAATGGTCTACGAACACAAGTACAACAACTAAGTAACGAAATGCACAGTTATTATAACAACAATACAATTGACAGTCCGCACTATTCTAAAAAATGCAAAGGCTGTACATTCTTTAACATCTGCAATCCTAAATGGCCACATAATGTTTCTCAATACATGACAAAACAACTCACGGATGCAACTAGTCAACTGTTATGAAAAAATTATTAAACACACTTTATCTTACCAAACCAGACTTATATCTTTCTAAACAAGGTGACGAAATCGCTATTCGTCAAGACAATAAAATTATTAAAAGTTATCCTCATCATATTCTCGATAATATTATTTGTTTCTCTTATCTAGGCGCATCACCTGCGGTTATGAGACTTTGCATGGAAAACCAAATCGGACTATCTTTCCACACCCCGCAAGGACAATTTTGTGGTCGCGTTATCGGAAAAACCCATGGTAATGTCTTATTACGTCGACAACACTACCGTATCGCCGATAATGACGACTCATTAATCTTTGCCAAAAACATCATTTTAGCTAAAATCTCAAACACCTATAAATATCTCATCCATTTTCAAAAAGACCATAAAAATGTCGTCAATAATGAACAATTCGATATCGTTAAAAAAGAAGTTAAAAAAATTTTAAAAAAACTTCCAACCACAACAAACGAAAACACTCTTCGTGGTCTCGAAGGTGAGGCAGCTGCACTTTATTTTGGACTTTTTAACCAATTCATTTTAGCAAATAAAGAAACGTTTCATTTCGACAATCGTAACCGCAGACCACCTAAAGATCCTATCAATGCACTCCTTTCCTTCGGCTATAGTATGCTCGCTCACGAGTGTCAATCTGCTCTTGAAAGCGTAGGACTTGATAGTTATGTTGGCTTTTTTCATACTGACCGATCTGGACGAGCCAGTCTAGCCTTAGACCTTATGGAAGAATTTCGTTGTTATATCGTTGACCGTTTTGTCATTTCTCTCATTAACAATCGTCAACTTAAGAAGAAACATTTCTTTCTTCAAGAAAACGGCAGTATCTTACTCACTGACGACGGTAGATCCTTCTTTTTAGACAAATGGCAACAACGTAAACACGATGAGATTAAACACCCTTTCATTAACGAATATGTTCCATTAATGCTCTTACCATACGTCCAAGCACAACTCATGGTAAAGACCATCTACGGTGAACTTGACGAATATCCACCCTTTATGATATAATAAGGACAATTAATTATGCTAATGCTTGTTACCTATGACGTTAATACCGAAACAAAAGACGGTCAACGACGTCTTCGAAAAGTAGCTAAAATCTGTACCAATTGTGGTCAACGCGTTCAAAATTCCGTATTTGAATGTTCAGTCACACCTGCAATGTATCTGGAACTCAAAGATAAACTAACAAAAATTATTAATCCAAAACTAGATAACATTCGCTTTTATAGACTTGGAAAAAATTGGCAAAACCGTGTCGAAACCATTGGTCACAATGATACCTACGACCCTGATAAAGGAACCCTTCTCATTTAGTCGAGGTTTAGTCATACATAAAAACACTAAGACCCTCGACCCAAAAAAGTAACCAAAACCCCATATTTTGGTAATAAACACATACAAAACCAACCCGTAAGATCTGGAAACGGCTTGATGGTGGCCGTCGCACTCCATGCGAGTGCGTTGATTGAAATTTCGTGATAACTTTGTTTACTGATGGCGATAAAGTCGCACTCCATGCGAGTGCGTTGATTGAAATACTTAGACGAGATGTTTAAGTGGATTTTTTATATAGTCGCACTCCATGCGAGTGCGTTGATTGAAATATTCACAAAAATGTTCCAATCCGCTTTCACCTTTGGTCGCACTCCATGCGAGTGCGTTGATTGAAATCAGCCAGTATCTTGTAGCGCATCCAAGTTTCTAACGGTCGCACTCCATGCGAGTGCGTTGATTGAAATACGGTATAATTATTAGGCTTCTCCGTTTTAATTTGTCGCACTCCATGCGAGTGCGTTGATTGAAATATAGGAAGTTTTGAACTCTCTACAAGCACTGTTTCGTCGCACTCCATGCGAGTGCGTTGATTGAAATAATCAGAACAACGGATTGAAGATATTGATACAACGGGTCGCACTCCATACGAGTGCGTTGATTGAAATCTTTAGGGTCTAACACCTTAAACCCACACTCCGGTCGCACTCCATGCGAGTGCGTTGATTGAAATTGCGGAAGTTACAGAAAAAGTTATCGCAAAAGTAAGTCGCACTCCATGCGAGTGCGTTGATTGAAATATTAGCGTTACATCAACACCAGACACTGAAAATAGTCGCACTCCATGCGAGTGCGTTGATTGAAATTTCGTACATACTTTACAAAACGTAAAAAGTTTACGTCGCACTCCATGCGAGTGCGTTGATTGAAATTGATTAAAGACTCAAAAATTTATGACAGCGTGGGTCGCACTCCATGCGAGTGCGTTGATTGAAATAATTTCATCAGCAATCAAAACAACTAACTGCAACCGTCGCACTCCATGCGAGTGCGTTGATTGAAATTTTTATATAACGATTTAGTAAGCGACGTGCGTCGTCGCACTCCATGCGAGTGCGTTGATTGAAATAACGTTGCTACTTGGACATTTTGTTTTACCGAGACAGTCGCACTCCATGCGAGTGCGTTGATTGAAATGTGCAGGCAGAGTTAAAAGGCGTGATGGATTCTGGTCGCACTCCATGCGAGTGCGTTGATTGAAATCGTCCTCATGCGTCAAGTACGCAATGCAGTCCAAGTCGCACTCCATGCGAGTGCGTTGATTGAAATCAAATATTACTGTCGGAAATATAAACCTCGTCGCGTCGCACTCCATGCGAGTGCGTTGATTGAAATCGCAACTCTCAAAGATTCTTTTGCGGATAAAATCGTCGCACTCCATGCGAGTGCGTTGATTGAAATTGAAAAAGAAAACGGATTTATTGCAATTGCCAAAGTCGCACTCCATGCGAGTGCGTTGATTGAAATACTGTTGGACAAGGTAGCAGAGGAGCAAATGCAGTGTCGCACTCCATGCGAGTGCGTTGATTGAAATAAGGCTTCCAACACTGGACGCACACGTAAAAGCTGTCGCACTCCATGCGAGTGCGTTGATTGAAATATCCCTTCACGTGACAAGGCTCACTCAAATAACCGTCGCACTCCATGCGAGTGCGTTGATTGAAATGTCTGCGATGCAGGCGTTGGCATGGTGGCGTGAACGTCGCACTCCATGCGAGTGCGTTGATTGAAATATCCAATTTCAACAACACCAAAAAATTAAAGACAGTCGCACTCCATGCGAGTGCGTTGATTGAAATATCAGCGTTACATTGACACCAGACACCGAAAATACGTCGCACTCCATGCGAGTGCGTTGATTGAAATGCCTGAGCCGTCGCCTCCGCTTGCGTCTCCAACAGTCGCACTCCATGCGAGTGCGTTGATTGAAATCGAAGAGGCTTTAAAGAGTGGAAAGTGGCAACGTTGTCGCACTCCATGCGAGTGCGTTGATTGAAATCTCTCACTCGTTCTTCAATACGGTGTTCCCGTTCGGTCGCACTCCATGCGAGTGCGTTGATTGAAATCTAGTCGTGTCGAAGTGAATGTTAAATATGGTAGGTCGCACTCCATGCGAGTGCGTTGATTGAAATTAAAGCAAGCTGGCGTACGAACGTATGAGCTATTAAGTCGCACTCCATGCGAGTGCGTTGATTGAAATATGAAAATGTGCCATAATATTGCCTTTCCCCCAAAGTCGCACTCCATGCGAGTGCGTTGATTGAAATGTGCTATCCAACGCACTCTCTCGCTTGCTCAATTCGGTCGCACTCCATGCGAGTGCGTTGATTGAAATTTGGACAATATGATGATAAGTGGAATAGGACTGTGTCGCACTCCATGCGAGTGCGTTGATTGAAATGTCAAGCATTACGTTATTGCGGTGAGTTTTCGGCAGTCGCACTCCATGCGAGTGCGTTGATTGAAATTTACAGGTGAGCACAGCGTGCCAGTTGTGACGATGTCGCACTCCATGCGAGTGCGTTGATTGAAATTTCATCAGTTAGTTCAATAATTTTTTTATTTGTGGTCGCACTCCATGCGAGTGCGTTGATTGAAATCACACTTTCATATTCTCGCATTCGTTCACAAATCTGTCGCACTCCATGCGAGTGCGTTGATTGAAATACACGGAACGTTGGGATGATAGTTTTAATCATAGGTCGCACTCCATGCGAGTGCGTTGATTGAAATATTCAATTTCAACAACATCAAAAAATTAAAGACAGTCGCACTCCATGCGAGTGCGTTGATTGAAATTGCGGAAGTTACTGAAAAAGTCATCGCAAAAGTAAAAGGTCGCACTCCATGCGAGTGCGTTGATTGAAATCAGGGTACTGAGTTATCTTATCGAGTATATAAAGTCGCACTCCATGCGAGTGCGTTGATTGAAATTGTGCGCAAAGGCGGAAATCTCGTGAAGTTAGAAGTCGCACTCCATGCGAGTGCGTTGATTGAAATTCCTTTCATTGTTATAAAATTTTAGATATAAGTGGTCGCACTCCATGCGAGTGCGTTGATTGAAATACACGGAGCGTTTTGACGATAAGCACAAACACACGTCGCACTCCATGCGAGTGCGTTGATTGAAATTTTTCAAGATCTTTTCTCAATTCGCTCGCGCGCTCGTCGCACTCCATGCGAGTGCGTTGATTGAAATATGAAACAACTGACAGCGGACCAATTTAATTGGATGGTCGCACTCCATGCGAGTGCGTTGATTGAAATTCACGTGGGCGCAAGAGGACGCGTTAGTGTTTGAGTCGCACTCCATGCGAGTGCGTTGATTGAAATCAGAAGGTATGCAAATCGGAAATCGTGGGAAAGCGTCGCACTCCATGCGAGTGCGTTGATTGAAATGCTTTTTGTTTGTAACACTTACTGTGCCTAACTGTCGCACTCCATGCGAGTGCGTTGATTGAAATAAAAAGAGTGGCTCGAGAAAATGCAGGAACGCCGTCGCACTCCATGCGAGTGCGTTGATTGAAATATATGGGACGATGACGGTTTGACTTGTGTCATTGAGTCGCACTCCATGCGAGTGCGTTGATTGAAATACACTTACACCTAGATATTGTGCCTATCACCGAAGTCGCACTCCATGCGAGTGCGTTGATTGAAATAACATTGGCGCTATGCTTATTACACGCGAATTGACGTCGCACTCCATGCGAGTGCGTTGATTGAAATATTTTTTGTGCCAAAGCAACAAGCCCAGACCCCCGTCGCACTCCATGCGAGTGCGTTGATTGAAATGTTGGACGAAAAAGTAGAATTGTGAGGTGAACGGGTCGCACTCCATGCGAGTGCGTTGATTGAAATGAAAACTCGGTCATTTACTACTGCTACGTATCCGGTCGCACTCCATGCGAGTGCGTTGATTGAAATATCAGCTTTTTTAATTTTAACAACGCTTCCGTCAGTCGCACTCCATGCGAGTGCGTTGATTGAAATTTTAGACGAAAAAGTAGAATTGTGAGGTGACGACTGTCGCACTCCATGCGAGTGCGTTGATTGAAATATTGTTTCAAGTCGCTATTTAGAACATCTTTGAGTCGCACTCCATGCGAGTGCGTTGATTGAAATGTAGTTTCCGCCGAAAATCAGCCAAAACATTTCAGTCGCACTCCATGCGAGTGCGTTGATTGAAATGCTCGACGTTGGCACAGCGTAACGGAGCCAAACAAGTCGCACTCCATGCGAGTGCGTTGATTGAAATGATTTGACGGTAAAGCGTGTTGTTTGATGCCATAAGTCGCACTCCATGCGAGTGCGTTGATTGAAATCAGCATTCGCTGGGTCTGGTGCCCTGCGGGGCTGGTCGCACTCCATGCGAGTGCGTTGATTGAAATCTCCCACGGGTTGGGGTGTGAGGGGGTGCACGGCACCGTCACACTCCATGCGAGTGCGTTGATTGAAATCGAAGACAGGCGAAAGCTTGAATTTTGATGAAACAGTCGCACTCCATGCGAGTGCGTTGATTGAAATAAAGTTTAAACGGCATTGAGATGGAAAAGCTGAAGTCGCACTCCATGCGAGTGCGTTGATTGAAATATCTTAACCGCCGCATTTTTGCCATTTTCTGCTGTCGCACTCCATGCGAGTGCGTTGATTGAAATCCTAGTGTTTTCTCAATTACTTTAGCAATTGCGTGTCGCACTCCATGCGAGTGCGTTGATTGAAATCCCTCACTCGTTCTTCAATACGGTGTTCCCGTTCGTCGCACTCCATGCGAGTGCGTTGATTGAAATTCCATACGTCAACTGGTTGATGAGTTGTCGCTCAGTCGCACTCCATGCGAGTGCGTTGATTGAAATCATGCTAGAAGACACGTTTGGGGCAGATAATATAAGTCGCACTCCATGCGAGTGCGTTGATTGAAATATACAGCATTGCGAGGTGCCAAGACATTACGTGTGTCGCACTCCATGCGAGTGCGTTGATTGAAATGCACAAAGCGTTGGGCGTGGGTAAAGCATGACAAGTCGCACTCCATGCGAGTGCGTTGATTGAAATCCACGACGATTTCGGCGATTGCAAAGCGCTTTGGTCGCACTCCATGCGAGTGCGTTGATTGAAATTGTTGAAATTGCAGGAAAAATGACAAAACAGTTTGAGCGTCGCACTCCATGCGAGTGCGTTGATTGAAATGCTGTACTTTTAGGCTACGACGGAACAAAAATGAGTCACACTCCATGCGAGTGCGTTGATTGAAATTGAGCAATTAAAGAACGCCCGTGCCGCAATTCGGTCGCACTCCATGCGAGTGCGTTGATTGAAATAGACCAGACAGCGTCCATGTCGTATTCTTTACACACAGAGTCGCACTCCATGCGAGTGCGTTGATTGAAATTCCTGTGAGTTGAGATTTGTTCGATAAACGTCACCGTCGCACTCCATGCGAGTGCGTTGATTGAAATTCACTTTCGCTTGCGAAAGTGCTAAGGTGTTACAGTCGCACTCCATGCGAGTGCGTTGATTGAAATTCACTTTCGCTTGCGAAAGTGCTAAGGTGTTACAGTCGCACTCCATGCGAGTGCGTTGATTGAAATATACGGCATTGCGAGGGGCTAAAACATTGCGTGTTGGGTCGCACTCCATGCGAGTGCGTTGATTGAAATAGCTAAAGTAATTGACTACGATGTCGTAAAAGTAGGTCGCACTCCATGCGAGTGCGTTGATTGAAATCGCCCAACTTTGGTTATAATCCCCGATACATCCGAGTCGCACTCCATGCGAGTGCGTTGATTGAAATCAATAAATACGCCGTCGTACCTATCGGCGGAAACAGTCGCACTCCATGCGAGTGCGTTGATTGAAATGACTTCCGCTTGCGGAAGTGCTAAGGTAATACAGTCGCACTCCATGCGAGTGCGTTGATTGAAATATAATCGTGTCCAATCAACGATTCAGGTAAAGCGTCGCACTCCATGCGAGTGCGTTAATTGAAATAGTGCAACTTTATTTTTTCTCACTCATCGAGAGGTGTCGCACTCCATGTGAGTGCGTTGATTGAAATTGTCAAAAACAGGACGGCTGAGCGTGCGTTTTCTGTCGCACTCCATGCGAGTGCGTTAATTGAAATGCTATTCCCATGTTGTAGGCGAGGAATTGCAACTGTCGCACTCCATGCGAGTGCGTTAATTGAAATTATGCTCTTTAATAAAAACACGCAAGTCAGCGGTACGTCGCACTCTATGCGAGTGCGTTGATTGAAATTTTTAAATCGCGATCACTTTTTTCACCTCGTTCGGTCGCACTCCATGCGAGTGCGTTGATTGAAATTTTCGAGTGTGCGTAATTTCGCAAGCCCTGCGCAGTCGCACTCCATGCGACTGCGTTGATTGAAATGCATTGAACAGTTCCGCTTGGATACGAACGAAAAGTCGCACTCCATGCGAGTGCGTTGATTGAAATACCGCATCCGCATTTTTACGCTCCGCCAACTTATGTCGCACTCCATGCGAGTGCGTTGATTGAAATTGCACAGAAATGGTGGTTTGAGCTTTGGTTTGGCTGTCGCACTCCATGCGAGTGCGTTGATTGAAATCAACAAAGAGCGACCAAAATATTAACTTGCGACCGTCGCACTCCATGCGAGTGCGTTGATTGAAATAGAAAAAGAAAATGGATTCATCGCGATTGCTAAAGGTCGCACTCCATGCGAGTGCGTTGATTGAAATAAACAAGAACGGTGAAGCAATTGAACAAGAGACACGTCGCACTCCATGCGAGTGCGTTGATTGAAATATAGATTTTTATAAGATTAGTCAAAACGTGTTGAAGTCGCACTCCATGCGAGTGCGTTGATTGAAATGTCCTCAGTTTGTAAGTTGTTTAACAACTCGAGCGTCGCACTCCATGCGAGTGCATTGATTGAAATTTACTTGCCAAATCTTCGATTGCTGGTAATTCAGTCGCACTCCATGCGAGTGCGTTGATTGAAATCCCTTCATCTCTGTTCCAAAAGTCGAGGTTAGCGTCACACCCCATGCGAGTACGTTGATTGAAATCCGTACATTGCTGTTCCAAACGTAGAGGTTAGCGGTCGCACTCCATGCGAGTGCGTTGATTGAAATCTATCTCTTGCTACAATAAAACCAGGTTCATATTGTCGCACTCCATGCGAGTGCGTTGATTGAAATCTCAAAATTCCAACCGATGCCCTACAAACAGTCCTGTCGCACTCCATGCGAGTGCGTTGATTGAAATAATGAAATTCTTGTCAGTAAAACTCTAATGTGGAAGTCACACCCCATGCGAGTGCGTTGATTGAAAGGGTGCGCGGATTGAAATAAATCCACCAACACTATAATAAAGACAATAAGTCTTTATTATAGTGTTTTTTAGACATTTTAACTAACGTTAAAATGTCTTTTTTGCGGGCTGGCGAACTCACGTTCGCCCCCGAAACCCATTGTTTGTGTTTTGGAAAGACGCTATGCTTACGCATAAAGCATTATCGTTATACCGATTATACGTTTACTGAAAGGATAACACAACATGGATCAACTTCTACAACAACTCGCAAACACACTAAAAGTCCCCACTGACGCTTTACAAACGGTACTTGACAACTATCCAAAGCTCCGACAAGAATATGTCATCTACCACAGTCTCTATTGCGCACGCGCTACCACTGTTCTCATAATTTGTTTCGCTCTCGTCGCTTTATTTATCACAGCTTTTCTTGCAGCTTGTCAATCAGAAACTGAAAAATCAATCCCCAAAGCAACCATCAAAGCCCTCAAAATCGAAAGTTGGATTTTCGTTTTATCTATTCTTTTAACAACAATGCTATCAATTCTAATGGGTATTTTCGCTCCAGACATCGCTATCATCAAAGAAATTATCAATCGCTAACGAAAGGAACACACTATGGGAACATATTTTGATATTAATGGCACTGCCATGATTTACATCAATGATAAAATCATCCGCAATACCAAAACAAAAAAAGAAGCTGATCACAAAATCAACAAAGCTTGTCAAAAAATTAAAGAAACCTTCAAAGCCAACTTACAAACACTTGCTAAAGAAAATCCAGATATTTTTGATCCAATTTCCTTTGACACATTCTACTTCCCAGGTCTTGACATTCACGTTTTCCAAAACCACGCACACGGCCCAGCAACAGGCATTGATAACCCTAAACAAGCACACGCCTTTTGCCCTGACCAAATTCCTATTCACAACACCGCAACCTTAACAATTAATGGAACCTTCGAAACAGATGATTATGACGAACATCTTCAACTCATCATCAACGCTTTTAACAAAACCTTCAACGCAGATAATCGTTATTACGGAACGGATTATTCACTTTTTCGCTTAAATTTAATAACAATGTGGAACGGTCAACAAGACGCTACCATCTTTGATAGTAACCGAAATGTTGTCACCATCCCACTCTTGAAAGGATAACTACTCATGCTAACGCAAGAACAAAACAACAATTGGAAAAACACTCAAGCGATTCGTGACTGGTTCCCCAAAGACATGAAAGCTTTTGCGGAACCTCACGGCTATTCTTACAGTCGCAGTTTTGAAACCAACTGTCGTCCCTATAAAGAACATCTCATCTTTGAAGCCCCAGGAAAATCTATCGAGCTACACCCAGCAACTAATAACGACACTCTAGGTCACACCACAATCACTAAAGAACTTATGTGGAATCATCCTCTTGCCACTAGCACCTACGTCACAACAGAACTTGACTTACCTCTATCTTTAACGCCTGAACGTTTCTTTCCTTTTGTCAATGAACAACTTATTGACCTCTTAGAAAGAATTCATTAAGATATTAGAAAGGAAAAATACTCATGACCAACAACTGGTTAGAACTTGCTGACATTTTTAACTGGTTTCCACTTGAAATTAATAGTTTCGCACAAACATATGGTTACGCCTATAACGGCGCCAACTATATCAAACATGGATACCTTGCCTTTGACGACCCAGAAAAACGCATTGAACTCCACATCGCTAAAAATGCATCTCATCTAGGTCACGTCATCGTCATCAAAAAAATCAAAAACAACAATATCCTTATCAACAACGCGTATGTCACTGTTGATATCAATTTACCTCCTTCTTTAACGCCTGAACAATTCTTCCCGTTCATTGACGAACAACTCACTAATCTATTAGAAAGCATCTAAACATGACCAATATTAAACAACAACTACTACAAAAAGGCTTTAACAGGAACCAAACGTATCGAACGCATCGAATTCGCCAAACATAGTTCTAAATAAGAATATGCTTTATAGTAAAATATAGTATTTTCTTATCGATGAGGATCTCCAAAAAATTTTGAAGACAGAGTAGGCCTATAAACTACTCTTTGCAAGAGACTCTTGGTATGTCAATAGTCCATTATCATGACAATAACGGCGATGACATTCTTCAGAAGCCTCCTGAACCTGACATCTAACAGTACGACTCGTACTGTTTTTTGTATATACTGGAAACTCCAACATCAGAGAACGTCTCTGATTAATAACTCTTCCAGCATTCACATCAGCATTACAAGAGAAATGACAATGTTGACAAACAAAATCTTTTTGAGATTTACGATTATGTTTAGACACATGATGACAACGGGAACATTCTTGACTCGTATAAGCAGGATTAACCGCAACAATTTGAATCCCATATTGTTCTTCTAAACGTGCTAACTTAGCTTTAACAACAGAACGATAGGTACGACCAATTAAACGATTCATTTGTTTAGACAACCCTGCTGCTCTAAAATCAAGTTTTTCAACCACAAAAACGCCAACATTCTTTTTTGCTAATTTGTTCAAAATACGACAAATTTCATTTTTAAAATAAGATTTGATTCGTTGTTGTAATTGAACATATCGCTCATTTGTTGATAATTTAATAGATTGTTTTTGAAGCTCTTTAGTCAATTCTAAGAGCTCTTCATCCCAAATTTTTAATTTGGTAAATGATGTCAATCCATGGCGTTCACCATCACTTGTTGTGAACATTGCAACCATGCCAAAATCAAGCCCAATACTTTCTGTTGAAGAACGCAATGGAGCTTTATCATAACCGACAATAGCTGAAATCGTACATGTTTTATCTGTTAATCGAACTTGTACAAATGGCAATCGCTCACCTTTTTTAAGGCAATCATCCAAATAAGGATTACGTTTTAAAGGCAAATAAATCGGTTTTCCTTTTTGCAACGTTGATAATTTCAAAAAATAATCAAAATGTGAGGCATTTTTTGAAACTTCCAAAACAGCTACTTTTTCATTTAATTTTAAAGTCTTCACACGTTTCAATTGCGGAAAACGAATACGTTTCCTGGCACGTTTAATCAATTTACGCATGAAAAAAAGAATATCTGATGAAACAGGTAACGTCACATTTGCTTTATGTGTCTTAGAAGGAACTAATAAGTCACCTTCTTTTGTCTGATGCCATTTTAAGTCAACAGACGAATGATACCAGAGATGTAACTTATTAATACGATAACAAGTGGCCAAAAAAAGTTCATCTATAATAGATGAATGACCTAAAAAAGAACGAACCCTATCTTCAAGCTTTGTCAACCAAGATAAATGAATTTCTAACGTTTGTTTATAACAAGTTTGGACATAACGTGCAAATAAAGGCGTTTGAACAGCATCTCTTTCAATTGCTTTCAATTGTTCTTCTAATGATTGTTTAGGCGTGTGTCCTTTTTCAATCTGTTTTGCATAACGCTTTTTACATGATTCAAATAATTGATCATAATCATCTTTTGTTTGATAAGGTTTAGCATTTGTGAAAGGCAAATGTTCATTGTCACGAACAAAACGTAAATCAATATTAGCTAAAAAATAAACCATTAAATCAGAATAAGGAGCCAATAAGTCATTTGCAATATCAATTTTACCAACATTAGCTAATGATGGCGTTGGGATAGTTGCTATCCATTTTGTTGATTCAACCATGAATATCAACTCCTTTCTAATTTAATGTTTTTCATACCTATTATTATATCGAAAATTGTTTAAAGAAACAAATGAAAACATTACGGAGATATATGTTTCTGTCGACTAGTTATAATACCTATCGTTTTAAACTTTGGAA
>ERZ772979.215-NODE-215-length-47078-cov-29.214278_pt1 | contig 47078 bp, 34 predicted proteins | sample MGYA00511130_ERZ772979 | MGnify/ENA primary metagenome ERZ772979 (study PRJEB29015, sample SAMEA2738103) | human oral metagenome | biome: human oral; feature: human-associated habitat; material: saliva | place: China | collected 2186 ...
CTTCGGTGAAGTGCTGCGACCAAATCAGAATCGAGTTCGTAATCAGGCCGAGGGTGACAATGTGCACCATCAGCCAGCCGCTATTCGGGATAAGCTTATGCAGCAGTAGCGCACCGATAAGGGCAAACATCCAGTAAGAGACGGGCTTGGAGGCGCGACGATGCCACGTACCGCGACCGGATGCGCGGCGTGCAATCTCTTCGGGGGTGAGGTTCGCGCCGGGCATATCAGCCGGACGCGCGCCAATGCTCAGGCCGGAGGAGCCGCCTCCGGAGACGTTTACGCCTGCGGGCTTGCTACTCGTGTTCTCACCTTCGGGTGGGGTGCCGAGATGTTCACTCACGTGATCACTGCTTTCACTGCTGGTTGTTCGTGGACGTCGGTGTGCGGGTCGGCACCCGGTACCCCTGCATTGGGGCGGGTGCCAATAAGCCCATTATATTGCCCGGATAGTACCAATTTTGAAGACATGACGTGCATATGAAGGCGGCTCATATCGTGATAGTTGTGCTTGTGCGCTCAAGTGATTCTTTCTCTGCGAATCTCCCCTGTGAATCTTCTCCCCAATGCACCCTTCACAGATGCGCGCGATAAACTATTAGGATTCCAAAATCAGATGCCCGCCCACCCTACGCGCGCATCCGCCGGCACCAAGGTAAGGACATGCACCTCGTGACAAGGACTGACTCCACCACCCCCATCTGGGGAAAAATCGCTATTGTGGCACTCATCCTCATGGTGGTGTGCGGTTACCTCTTTGAAATCCTTATTACCCCCTTCGGCGGCCTGGACTTTTCCATCTACCGCATGGGTGCCATGACCATCTTCGACAATGAAGGGTTTACCAAGGATCTATACGCGCCAGTATTTATTGAAATTGGGGTGTTGAAGCTCCCCTTTACCTATCCACCGTTTGCGGCTCTCGTCTTCCTGCCCTTTGCGTTCCTGCCGCTTGAGGTAGGCAAAGCCATTATGGTGCTGGGAACCACGGCCGCCGCTTGGTGGCTTTCGGCCACTATCTATAACTATGCCCAGACTTCCGGTCGTGCGTTACCCCTGCAGGGTCGCCTCGGCCGTACCGGAACTATCGCTGCCTTGACCATCGTGGTGATGCTGTGCGGCCCGTGGCGACGTACTTTTCACCTCATGCAGATTAATCCGCTCATTATGGCGCTGATTCTTGCCGATTTTGTGCGTCCGGCAACCTGCGTGCCGCGCGGTGTGCTCGTCGGTATTGCGGGTGGCTTAAAGCTTACTCCGCTGGTCTTCGGCCTTATCCTGCTGGTGCGCCGCGACTGGAAGGGCATCGCGGCTCTGGGCGCCACCTTCCTGGCCACAATTGCGGTCGGTTTTATCCTTTTGCCGAATGAGGCTCCCCAATTCTGGTTCTCAGCAATCTCTGACTCCTCCCGCGTGGGCGACATTAACTTCGTGGATAATATTTCCATCCAGGGTTGGCTCATGCACTTCGGTCTGAAGGGCACAGCCCTCAAGCTCGGCTTCTACGCCCTGGCCGCGCTCAGCATTGCCTTGGTTGCCGTGTTGCTCTACCAGCTTGAACGCCGCGGCAAAACCCTTGCACAGGTGGCTGTGACTGGCACTCTTATGGTGGCACTTTCACCGATTAGCTGGTCGCACCACAATGTTCTCCTGCCGCTACTGCTGGCAGCCCTTATCCTGGACGCATTCCCCACCTTTATGGTGTATCTTCCCTCCGCGGCACGAAAAATTGCGTGCGTGCTGGCGTGGGTGGCCGGTGTGGGCCTGTATATTTCGCCGCGTATTATTGGCGGTATTACCCAGCTAGATATGAATGGCTTGGAATTCCTATGGGCGCCCGGCGTAGCTATTGGTGGCTTTCCCTCCTTTGCCCTGTGGGCTACGGTCATGTTCTGGGCGGTAGCCTCGCTGAGTACGCCGGTGCGTGGCGCGAAGGTTGAGCCTGTGCAGTACGGTTCCGTGCCTAGCGATGCGCCGCTGGGCTGGTGGGGCGCTCGCGCCCTGGTGACCGAGAGTGCCGAGTCTGTGCGTGCCGCCGCTTCTCGTGAGGCAACCGCGTGAGCCGCGATAAGGAACTAGAAAAGACCCCTGTGAAGAATACTGACAAGAACTTAGCTACAACCACGGAGAACACCGAGGCGGCCGCGCCTATAATCCCATGGGCTTCGGCTGGCTCTACTGCTGAACCTGCACCGGTTGCGGAACCGGTTGTAGAAAGCACTGTAGAAAGCGCGGAGCTTGCCGCATCCTCTGTAGCCACCGCGGAAAAAGCGGCAAAGGAAGAAGTCGCCGAAGAAACCGCCAAACAGCCCACAAAACCTGCGCGTCGCAGCTTCTTTGACCGCATCCCCGGCATACGCAGCGGCGCTCTCTGGGCGCACCTGCTGTTCATCCTGGTTGCCCTCTACGCCTTCGACTACGTGACGCACGCAGCTGCTGACGATATTTACGTGTACCGCCTGGGCGCTGTCTCCCTCGCGGACGGCCCGGACGGCTACCAGCTGTACACCTTCCACACGCGCGGCCTGCCGTTCACCTACCCGCCGTTTGCGGCGCTGCTCTTCTACCCGCTCGCGTTCCTCACCGAGCCGCAGAGCATGCTGCTGATTACCGCCATTATTTGTGCGCTCAGCTACTGGTGCGCGTACCTACTGTACTCCTACGCCCGTAGCCGCTCGTGGCGTCTGCCGTTGCAGAAGCACCTGGGTCACTGGGGCATGGTGTCGCTGATTGCGGCGTTGATTTGGATGTGCGGCCCGTGGCGTTTGACCACGCATTTTGGGCAGATTAACGCCATCATTTTGATGCTGATTCTCGCCGATTTTATGCGCCCGGCAACCCGCGTTCCGCGCGGTGTGCTGCTGGGTATTGCGGCGGGTATTAAGCTGACCCCGCTCGCGTTCGGTCTGCTGCTGCTCATGCGTAAGGACTGGAAGGGCATTGCGACCCTGGGCGCGAGCTTCGCCGCGACCGTGGGTATCGGCTTCCTGGTGATCCGGGAGGAGTCGCTGACATTCTGGTTCCACGCGGTGCATGACACTTCGCGTGTGGGCTGGTTCAGCTACTTCGATAACGTGTCGATTATGGGCACGCTGACCCACGCGGGCCTGCAGCATCACCTGACGGCTACCGCCCTGTCGGTGGTGCAGGTGGCGTTGACCCTGCTGATTGTGCTGGTCACGGCGGTTCTGCTGGTTCCGCTGATTCGTGCCCGAGCGCTCATGGCGCAGCTGGCGCTGACCGCGTTCATGATGCTGCAGATTTCGCCGATTAGCTGGTCGCACCACAACACCTGGTACCCGCTGATGCTCGCCGCCGTGGTCATGGAAATCTTCCCGCTCATGTACCAGCGGGTCAGCTCCTTCGTCTTCACACTGGCTGTTATCTTGGCGACTGCGGCGCTGGTGGGCATGTACATTTCGCCGTTCTGGATTGTGCTGGCGCTCTCCCCGCACTTCAACGCGGATCAGATTCTGATGGTGCCCGAAGGCTCCCTGGGTCTGATGGCGGGCACCATGCCGTACCAGCTGATGTACCTGTTTATTCTGGTGACGTTCTTTGTGTACCTGGCGAATCGTCAGCTGGTGGAGCGTGCGGCACGTGCCGCGGGCGCCGAGCTGGCGGAGGCGAAGTACTCCCGCTAAAGAAACCGCCCGCTCATGGTTGCTGCCCGCTTGCGGCGGCGGGCGCCTCCAGCAGGTGCACAGCTTTCACCGGGCATAAAAGTATCCCCCGCACCCATCACGGATGCGGGGGATACCTTATACCCAGCCTGCTGACCTAGTCAGCCAAGCCGCTAGTTAGTGCCGATGCTCCAGGTGACCGCGGAGTCGGTACGAACCTGCAGGTAGCTCTTGTTGCTCTGAACCCACTGCATGCTGCTCTTCACAGTCGGCATGGTCGAGGAGAAGAACGGGTCGTTCTTGGTCGCGTTCAGAACGTTGAAGCCGCGGGTGGTCGGGCCGCTGGTCTGGAACTCCATGGTCGCCTCGGTGCCTTCGTAGGTGAAAGCGTAGTAGTTCATGGTGCTCTGGAACTTCTCACCCTTCTTGTAGTGAGGTGCGGAGTCTGCATCGTAGACGCGGATGGTCCATTCGCCCTTACCGGTCAGCTCCAGCTTGCGGGTGGGGGTGGAGTGGCCGCTCGCGTCAATCCACGCGGTGCCCTTGAGCTCCTTGTTGTCGCGGGTCGAGTCGATAACGCTCACACCCGAGGCGATGTTGCCCTTATCGTCACGGCTGGTGATGAAAGCGTTAACCACACCGTCTGCGGGCTTGAACTCGTAGTAGAGCAGGCCTGCGGACACATCGCCCTTGATCTTCTCAATGTCGATGGTGTCCTTGTTATCGGCGACGGTCTTCTTGTACTCCTTGAACTCACCCTCGGGCATCTTCGCTTCAGCAGCAGCAACCGGCGCTGCCGAAGAAGCCGAAGCCGCTGCCGCGCTCTCAGACGCGGGTGCCGAAGAAGCCTCAGAGGATGCCGCCGCGGAGGAGGCCTCAGCGGAAGTAGCCGCCGCGCTCGATGCCGCCGCAGAATCGGAGGCGGGGTTCGAGCCGCCACGCGGAATCAGCATGACAATCGCCAGGATGATAACAATCAGCAGAGCCAACGCACCACCGATAACACCCCAAATCTTGGTGCCGGAGAACAGACCCTTCTTCTCGGAGTCGTCCTCGCCCTGACCTGCGGGCTCGGTGACGTAGGGGTTGCTCAGTGCCACGGTTGCCTGGTCCTGATCGGACACCTGACCTGCGTAGGGCTGCTGAGCGTTGTACGGCTGACCCTGGTAGGGGTTGTTCTGGTACTGGCCGCCCTGGACGTTCTGACCGCCCTGCGCGTTCTGGCCGTCCTGGAAGCCCTGACCCTGGAAGCCCTGGCCCTGGTACTGGCCACCCTGGAAGTTCTGGCCCTGGAAGCCCTCACTCTGGAAACCATCAGCCTGGTTCGGCTGGAAGCCGTTCGGTGCCTGACCCGCCGGGATGAACGCCGCGTTCTGGCCGCCCTGCGCGTTCTGACCGGGCTGCATGTTCTGACCGGGCTGTTCCGAGAGGTTCACGGTACGCTCGGACAGGTTGACGGTGCGCTCGGTTTCGGGGGTGTGGAACTCAACGAGCGGGGAGCTCTCGATGGTGTGGGGAGCCTCTTCGGCGGAGGCGGGAGCCTCAGTTGCGGGAGCCTCAGCGACCGGTTCAGCTGCCGCCGGTGCCTCGGGGGCAACCTCGGCGACGGGCTCAACAACAACGGGCTCTGCAACAGGTTCGGAAACGACCGGCTCAGAAGCGGCGGGCTCGGACAGTGCGGGCTCGGACAGTGCGGGCTCGGACAGTGCGGGCTCAGCAACCGGAGCCTCAACAACGTGCGCCTCAACGGGCTGCTCGGAAGCAGCCTGCTCAGCAACAACAGGCTCGACAATCGGCGCTACGGGAGCCTCAGCAGCGGGCTCTGCAACGGGAGCCTCTTCAGCTGCAGTCTCTTCAACTGCGGAAGACTGGGATGCGAGAACCTGCTCGGGCAGAGCGGTGCCGGTCAGCGGAACCTGAGTCAGGTGACGCATCGGCTTGGGCTCGGAGGACTCCTCAGCGGACTCAGCCGCGGGCGCCTCTACCTGCTGTGCCTCAACGTGGGATGCCTCAGCCTGAGGTGCTTCAGCCTGGGGTGCTGCCACCTCCGGAACCTCGACGACCTGCTCACCTTCGAGCTCAGCGGCGAGCTGCTCCAGGTCAACGTCCTCAACGGTCAGCGGTGCTGCAGCTTCGGCGGGCTGCTCAGCCTCAACAGCGGGCTCAGCAACTACAGGCTCAGCAACCTGCTCAGCGGGAGCCGCCTCAGCAGCGGGCTCCTCGGGAACCAGCGGCTCAATAGTAGCCTCTTCAATCTGAATGGGTTCGGGCTCGGGCTCTTCGACCCACAGCTGCCAACCTTCAGGAACGGGACCCCACGCGGGGTCAGGACGCCACGTAGGAGTGGGGGCCCATCCAGCAGGAGGAGCGGGCCAGTTGGGCGGCGGATTGAAGACGAGTGCCATAAGAAAGCAGCCTTTCTGGTGCTGAAAAAACACCCCGGAAGAGCGGTCATCAGCGACTATGTATATGAGCGTATTATCGCTACAAATTATGGCATATGTTCAGAAAATGAACCCCGTGAATGGTGGGTTTTTAGCCTTATTCACGGCTTTTTCAATGGTTTTGGAACATTCCGTATCAATCAGTACTTGAAGGTTTTCGCATGCCCGGTCACCATCGACCCCGCGAAGGCTAGGATTAAAGAATGAACACTACACCGCCTCCCGCACCCCCGCAGGTAGCCGCCGGAACCCCCGCTGCTCCTGCGCCTGTTGCAGGTCTTGCCTACCACCGTCTCTCTCACGCCGACCCGAAATCCCGCTGGTTCTCACCCCTGCTGGAAGGTCTGCTCGGCGTCGCCGTATTTATTGGCCTCAACCTGATCATTTCAGTTGCCCTGGCTGTGACGATTATGGGTTCGGGACTTTCCCTCCAGGATGTAGCTACGAACCGCTCCGTCATTATGGAACACCCGGCGCTGTTCGCCCTGACCTTCCTCTCCCTAATCGCCATTGTGCCTTCGCTCTTTCTGGCGCGCCTGGTCGTGGGTCCGAAGCCCTGGGGTTTGATCCATTCGGTGGCGGGCCGTCTGCGCCGCTCGCTACTGCTTCCGTACCTGGGTTTGAGCTTCGCTGTCTACGGCATCTACTACGCCGTGATGCTGGCATTGAGCGGTGAGACCCTGCCCGAATACCGCTATTTTCAACCTCCACAGGTTGAATTTTGGGTTTATGTGGCGATGATGCTGCTCCTGGTGCCCGTGCAGTGCTACGCCGAAGAGCTCGCCTACCGCGGCTTCATGATGCAGATGCTGGGCCGTTGGCTCCGCACCCCCTGGATGCCGATTGTGCTGCCCGCCGTGTTGTTCATGCTCTCCCACGCTTACGACCCCTGGGGTCAGAGCACGATTCTCGCGATGGGTATTTACGCGGGTTTCCTCTGCTGGTACACCGGCGGTCTGGAAGCCTCCATCAGCCTGCACGTGGCAAATAACGTGATCCTGATGCTGCTGTCCATGGTGGCTGGTCTGGATCCGTTCGCCTCCGAGGGCGTGACCCCCGTGGATGCGCTGCAGGGCATCGCCCTGGAAGGCGTGTACGTGGTGCTCGCCTGCCTGATCTTCAACGCGCGCGCTCGCCGCGGCGAGGTTTCACGTGAAACACAACCGCTCAAGGTTGATAAATAGGCTATTTGGTGGGTTGCTTTAGCCCAGCTGCCCCAGCCCGCCCACCCCGCTCCATTCGAGCCTCACCAGGGCTCATACTCCACGCCGCGTGGACTACCCGCCCCGGTCACCCCGTCAACACCCAAGAAAAGGTAGGGTTAAACCATGACTGTTGATGCTGTAAAAAATATTGAAGACCTCGCCGCATTCGTGGCGGAGTCGCCGGTCTCTTACCTCGCCGCGCGCACGGTAGCGCGCCGCCTGCAAGCAGCGGGCTTCACCGAGCTTGTAGAGACCGAAGCATGGGACCCGCAGATCGCAACCGGCCGCCACTTCGTCGTCCGTGACGGCGCGATTATCGCCTGGGCTGGCGGCGCGAAGGCGCAGAAGGCAAGCGGCTACCGCGTGCTGGGTGCGCACACCGACTCGCCCTCTCTGAAGGTCAAGCCTTCCTCCTCCATCACCACGAAGGGGTGGCACCAGATTGCCGTGGAGAACTACGGTGGTGCACTGCTGAACTCCTTCCTGGACCGCGAGCTGTGCGTGGCGGGCCGCCTCACCGTCCTGGAGAACGGCGAGCTGAAGGACCGCCTGGTGCGCACCGGCCCGATTGCGCGCATCCCGCAGCTGGCGCCGCACCTGGACCACAAGCGTAACGAACTGGTGCTGGACAAGCAGTTCAACATGTACCCCGTGTGGGGTGTGGACCCGGCGGAGAATGACGTGCTCGGCTACATGGCGAAGCACGTGATTGACGGCGAGCCGGTCGACCCGCAGAGCATTGTGGGTTACGACCTGCTGTTCGCTGATTCGCAGCCGCCGCGCCGTTTTGGTGCCGATCAGGAGCTGTTCGCTTCCGGTCGCCTGGATAACCTGTCTTCGGTGCACGCGGGTTTGACCGCCCTGGAACGTTACGTTGCCGATAACGCGGATGAGCACGCCACCGAGACTGTGATGCTTGCGGCGTTTGACCATGAGGAGCTTGGTTCGGAGTCGCGTAGTGGTGCGGCTGGCCCGTTCCTGGAGGATATTTTGGTGCGCCTGTCCGCTGCGCGCGGTGAGAGCACGGAGGAGTACCGCCGTTCGGTGGCGGCGTCGTTCTGCCTGTCCGCTGATGCCGGTCACCTGGTGCACCCGAACTATCAGGGTCACCACGACCCGACCGTTCAGCCGCTGCCCGGTGGTGGTCCGCTGCTGAAGATTAACGCGAACCAGCGTTATGCGACGGATTCGGTGGGTGCTGGCGTGTTTGCTGCGGCGTGTGCGAAGGCTGGTGTTCCGTATCAGGAGTTCGTGTCGAATAACAATATGCCGTGCGGTTCGACGATTGGCCCGATTACGGCGACTCGCCTGGGTATGCGCACCGTGGATGTGGGTATTGGTTTGCTGTCGATGCATTCGATGCGCGAGATGTGCCATGTGGACGATATGGCGTACATGACCCGCGCGGTGGAAGGCTTCTTCCGCCTCTAAATTGAACCCCGCTGAGGTATGAACAGTGGGGGTGTGGGCGCCGGGAACCTTAGGTTCCCGGCGCCCATATTTTTTAAAAATTTTTCGGGGGGGGGGGGAAGTGTTTACCTCTTGAATAGGGTCTATATGTACTGTAAAGTAACCCACAATACGTTATACACGTGTTGCACACTACTTGTTTTTGAGAAGTTTTCACCAATGATGGTGCACCATCAGCTCGTCACCGGCGTAGCGAGCGAACCCCACCATGAAAGGCGGTTCCCATGTTCTTCGATATTTCTCTGATCCCGCTGGCGGTTTTGATTATTGTGGGTCAGCTGAAAAAAGCACCACCAAGGTTGCTAAACAACCCCAGCTATCAGAAGGAGAGGGAGCAGGTGCGAAAGCACCTGCGCATCCTGGATGTGCTCGGCGTGGGTTTTGCTCTTGCCCTGATGATTATTCAGTGGGGTAACCCCGCGTTATCGCTTGCCTTTCAGGCGTTCGTTATTTGGGGGGTTCCCAGCCAGCTGTATAGGCTCTGGCAGAAGTTCAATGTGCCGCGTGGGGTACTCTTCGCGTGTGCTGTAGCCCTGATCGTTATTGAGTTTGGGTTGGCGCTCCTACCCTAACCTGCACCCTATAACAGTTGTGGCGGTGACCGAATGAAACGGTCACCGCCACAACTATTTTTAAGATGAGACAGACTCAGATTAGACGGGGTTCGATTAGACAGGATTGTCGGGGCTGGGCAGGATTACCACCTCAGACCAGCGAGTATCCTTAGCGGCCGCACGGTTCGCGTCGCTCTTCTGCTTCACATCGGCAGGTACCTGCTGTGCCCACGCCTCAAAAGCAACAATGTAGTTCTCAGGGTAGTTTGCCGCGAGCAGCTCCTGTCGGGTTGGGAAGTACTCCTTACCCTCTCGAATATCGACGTAGTTGCTTGCCTTGTAGGGGTCTGCGCTCTGGATATCAGCGCGCGGGCCGGAGGCTACCTTTCCGCTTGCCACGTTATTGTCATCGATAGCGCGCACCCACGCTGCGGCGTAGGCGTGATCAGCCTTGTTCTTCTCGTACAGTGCCAGGCACTCGGCTCCCGCTGATTCAGCTTCGGCGCGGGTGGGGAAGTTCGCCTGGTTGCGCACAACATGCCGCGCGGAGACGTAGGAGGGGAGCGCAGTACCACGGTCGGCGCTGATGGCTTCCTGCTGCTTGAGAGTTTCAGCTTTCGCGGCTTCGTCAGGTTCAAGGCAGGGGGTGGAGCTCTTCTTCGCCGCGGAAGAGGAAGCGGACCCGGTGGTGCTTGTAGCTGACGGGGAGGAAGCCACGGTCGTATTCGAGGGTGCCGGAGTATTTGATGCCGTGCTGGTGGAGTTGCCGCAGGAGACAAGAAGCAGGGGAAGAATCGCCAGTGCGGCACCGCGTCGTAGACCGCCGGAATGGAACGAAAGAAAAACAGGGGTGTGGGTCATGAGACCACCTCACAAGAGGGATGGAACGATATATTGCGTCTAAACATACCCGAATATTTGATAGGTGGTCAATGGAAAATACCATCTTATTTTTAAAACCAACACTCTAGACGCAAGATGTGCAACCCAGTAGTCTTAAAGCTCTGACCTGCTTAAACATGAGGTAGACGGGGTAAGAGTGCGGAGGCTTTGCAGGTCGCCTACCTATCCCAGGATTGACTTTAGGGCTTAGTGGATAAGAAAAACAACATTGAGGCTATGCATTCAGTGTTGCGCTACTAGCGTTTTATGCTATTGAAAGGAAGTGGCATCATGAATTCTACTTATAAGATGTTTGCCGTAAATGAGAAAATAATTTTGTATATCTTATTTCTCATTGTATTGCAATTTTTTTATATTTTCCCAACTGCCCTGTATACAGATTTCGATAGATTTGTCTCGCCATGTGATGGGTGGCAAAGTACCTATTTCTACTTGCCCTTCTTTGTGGTGGGAGTTGTATTAGCTAGCTTGTGGCAGATTTTTAGTATATGGCTGGGTGTCAAGCTTCGCATAGGCATTTTTTGGATTGCGTCGCTATATTTAGTTTTTAAAATGTATGGGACTTATGGAATTGTAAAAAGCTATATCGTCAGTCCATGTAAAGTCCCTACAGAATATATGCATGGAATATTGTGGCCATATGATCTACAGGCATTCATTCTCTTGGGTCCCGATATTGTCTCATGCATTATTTTTATAGCAGTTTTTATTGCATGTTCTAAGCGTAGCTACTGGATACCAACCCTCGCAGCTATAGCCGCATTTGTTGCGCAGTGCGTCATCTCGCTACTGCTCTGGGAATACATTAGGGGACTCATTTATTTTCTCCTCTAGTGGCTTCTAGCCGTTGAGGCGCAGGATTTTACGGAGCTGAAGGTTGCACCATGGGCACCCTGACCGTGCCCCTCTGGGCATGTTGGCTTCTGCTGATTATTGAGCAAATAGCAATACCTGACGCTGGTGTTTTAGTGACATGTTTGCTTCAAGAGCCCGGTGGCTTCCGTATTTACGCAAGTCAAGGCGCTGAATAAACTTGTTTATCGATTTTCCTCCGAGGTGTTGGATTATTAAAAAATAAACATAATTTTCTCTTGACCATGTATCAAAACTGCCCGTATAGTGAGGGTCAATTCGGCATGTTCCAGCCCACAATGAGGTGACATTATGGCCCTGAATTCTAGGATCCCCAACCCCCGCTATAACGCACTGCGATACGGTGCTGCTCTTTCAACCCTGCCCCTGTTCCTTGCCGCCTGCGGTAGTGCAAACACCGCGGCAAGCAGCACCTCCTCACCCTCCACGGCGAGCGCCTCAGCAACGGCAAGCACCACGCCCACCGTCAGCTGCTCCTCATACTCCGCCCAAGCTGTCGCATCAGCAGAAGCTGCCAAGCCCGTCCCGCGTACCGATGAACAGTACCCCGCGTACATCCAGTACCGGAACATCCTCGCAGACGGCGCCCACATCATTGAGCCCAGCGAAATCGACAGCAAGTGCCACGCCGCACTCAAAGCAGGGCGGAGCACCCTCCCCGAATACGTTCAAAGCATCGATGCCTACAACGCCCGCCCCAGCGTCGGACTCACCGACCCCTTCGCCGGTAGCGAGTACCGAGACATCAAGAACCGCAACGAATTCATCCCCCACCGCGCAGACCTGGAAGAAGCCGCCTACCCCGAGATGATTATTCGTCTCTACGAAAAGTGGTACGAGGCAGCCCCCGCAGATATTAAGACGCTCAGCGACGGCAACCGTGCACGATTCCTCGCCACAAGCGCCTACCAGCAGTGGAAGGCCCAGCCCCAAACCCCCAGCAGCGCCCGCCCATAACCCCACTCACCATAAGCCCACTCAAAAATAGTTGTGGCGGTGACCGAACAACGGTCACCGCCACAACTCTTGAACGGGTTATCACCGGCTTATTTTTTTGGGGGGCTACTTGCCCTTCACCTCGCGTGCCAGAGCCAGCAGCTCCTCATGCACCGTCGTATCGCCCGTAACCTCCGGGTGGAAAGAAATACCAATCAGGTTGCCCGAACGCACACCCACAATCTTCCCCTCATGACGAGCCGTCACCTGCACACCCTCACCAGTGCCAGTCACAATCGGCGCACGAATAAACGCCGTATCAATAACCACCTCATCACCGGCAGGGGTCAGCCACGGCAGGCGCACCTCCGCAGAATCAACCTGCGAACCAAACGCGTTACGACCCACCGAAACATCCAAAACACCCAGCGACTGCTGACCCGGTGCCGGATCATCAATACGCTTCGACAGCATAATCAGACCAGCACACGTACCCAGAGTCGGCAGGCCCGAAGAAATCGCCTCAATCAGCGGCTCACGCACACCAAAAATACGGGTCAAACGGTCAATCGTCGACGACTCACCACCCGGCAGAACCAGCGCGTCCAGACCCTCAAGCTGCTCACCGGTACGCACCCAACGCACCTGCGCGCCCAGGGACTCCAGCATCTCCGCATGCTCACTCACGCCGCCCTGCAACGCCAAAACACCAACCGTCAAACCCTCACCCGGCAAAACACCGGTAGGCTGAACCTTCTCAACCATCACCGCTCCCTTCACAAAACAACAAACACAACAAACACAAGGAGGGTGGGACCCGCCTCAGCGAACCCCACCCCCTCATCAAACACTCACCCCGAATGCGGGGTGCGCGCACGAATTACCAGCCGCGCTCCGCCAGGCGGTGCGGTGCCGGAATGTCAGCAACGTTAATGCCGACCATAGCCTCACCCAGGCCGCGAGAAGCCTCAGCAACCTTCTCCGGGTCATTGTAGAAAGCAGTAGCCTTCACAATAGCCTTCGCACGAGCAACCGGGTCGCCCGACTTGAAAATACCGGAACCAACGAACACGCCGTCAGCACCCAGCTGCATCATCATCGCAGCGTCAGCGGGGGTAGCCACACCACCAGCGGTGAACATCACCACGGGCAGCTTACCGGTCTGAGCAACCTCACGAACCAGCTCGTACGGTGCAGCCAGTTCCTTAGCCTTCACGTACAGCTCGTCGGGCATGGTGTTGTACAGGCCCTGCAGCTCAGCAATCTGACGCTTAATGGTGCGGATGTGCTTAGTCGCCTCAGAGACGTCACCGGTGCCAGCCTCGCCCTTCGAGCGAATCATAGCGGCACCCTCGGTGATGCGGCGCAGAGCCTCACCCAGGTTGGTAGCACCACACACGAAAGGAACCTTGAACTGGTGCTTATCAATGTGGTTCACGTAGTCAGCGGGGGAAAGAACCTCAGACTCGTCAATGTAATCGACCTTCAGGGTCTCCAGGATCTGAGCCTCAACGAAGTGGCCGATGCGTGCCTTCGCCATGACCGGGATCGAAACAGCATCAATGATGCCCTCAATCATGTCCGGGTCAGACATACGAGCCACGCCGCCCTGCGCACGAATATCCGCGGGAACGCGCTCGAGAGCCATGACGGCAACAGCGCCAGCATCTTCAGCGATCTTAGCCTGTTCGGGGGTGACGACGTCCATGATGACGCCGCCCTTGAGCATGTCGGCCAGGCCGCGCTTAACAAGCGGGCTGCCGGTTACGGTGTTGTTATCAGTCATGACCTTATCTTCTCACGTTCTGAGTGTTCGCGCGCACTTACAGGGGCGGAATTTCTGTTCTCTGACACAGTACGACCCCAAGTTCACGTCAGAACGACACAAAACGTCATGAAACGTACCCGCACCCACGAATTAGACAGCCCCCGCCAGAGAGCACAGGGAATAAAACTGCGGGTGTACTCTTTAACCCCTGAAGTACACCGGAGACCCCCAATAAAGGAACGGCATGCTCGAAGTCGTTATCGCACTATCCCTCGCTGTCCTCGTAGGCAGCGCGATCGCACACAAAACGCGGATCACCCCCGCCATTGTGCTGATTTTCATTGGCCTGGCTATCGGCATTATGCCCGCCCACGAACTGCACGAAGTTCAGAGTCTCGGCCTGCCGCCGCACGTCATCCTCGAAATCTTCCTGCCCATCATGCTCTTCTGGGAAGCCCGCCACACCTCATGGCGTGAGGCACGCAACCGCATCCGCGGCATTATCCTCACCGGAACCCTGCTGGTCATCGTGACCGCCTTCGGCGTCGCCGGGATTCTGCACGCCTTCGCCGGTGTGTCTGTTTGGGGTGCGGCACTGCTCATCGGTGTGGCGCTCGCACCCACCGACGCGGTCGCCGTCGCAACCCTCAACGGCAAACTGCCCAAGTCCTCCATTACCACCCTCAAAGCGGAAGCACTCATCAACGACGGCACGACCCTCGTACTGCTGACCCTCGCGTTGCAGGTAGCCGCCGGACAGGGGCTCTCCCTCGGCCACTCCAGCGGCATGTTCTTCTTCTCCTTCCTCATCGGTATTCTGGTCGGTCTGGCGGTCGGCTGGGTAGCCAACAAGATTCGTGCCCACATCGACAACCCGATGTGGTTCACCTGCTTCATGCTGACCGTGCCCTTCATCGCGTTCCTGCTCGCGGAGAAGATCGAGCCTTTCCCCGACATGAAGGGCTCCGGCGTGGTTGCTGTCGTGATCGCGGCGTTCTTCCTCACCTACTACAGCCCGGACACCATCAAACCGCAGAACCGCACCTACGGCCTGCCCACCTGGGCGTTCGTCACCTTCGTCATGAACGCGGTACTGTTCGTCATGGTCGGCGTGCAGCTGCCCACCGCCGTGGAACGTATGGGTGTCACCATCAACCTCTACGGCACCACCCGGAGCTACGGCCTGCTCGTTGTGCTGGTCGCCTGGATTGCCTGCGTAGTCATCCGCTACGTATTCCTGCAGGTCTCCATTTTCGTGATTCGACTGCTTGACCGCAGCGAAAAGCAGCGCACCCTGCGCACCACCCACCGCGGACGTGTCGTATCCACCATGGCGGGTCTGCGCGGCGGCGTGTCCCTGGCGGTGGCGCTGTCCATCCCGGCGAGTGTTGAATACCGCGACTTCGTGATCTTCGTGGTGTCCGGCGTGGTGCTGTGCTCCATGGTCGTCCAGGGTATGCTGCTGCCCGCCGTGATCCGCTGGGCGAACCTGCCGGTCGACAACAGCGAAGAAGAAGAGATGAACGAAGCGGTCCGCACTATGATTGCTGAGTCCTTCGACTCCATCCAGGAAATTGGTGGACGCATCAACGCCCCGCAGGAAGTCATCGACCGCATCGCTGAAGAGTACATGTTCCACATGAGTATGTACCGCAACCTGCACACCCTGCACATGCACGGCGAGGACACCCCCGAGAACGTGCTGAAGGTGATCGAATCGCTCGAAAAGGAAAAGGAACTGCGCCTGGGCGTGCTCGAAGTTCAGCGCGACGTTCTCAAGCGTCTGCGCGACGAAGGCAGAATCGACACGAACGTACTGCACCAGATTCAGGAACGCCTGGACATTGAGGTGATGCGTGTGCTCGGCCCGCTCGAGCTCGAATAGCTCACGCTCCTACACGCGATACGTATGAGGCGAGGCGCCCCTACCCCGAACAGCGGGGGAGGGGTGCCTCGTTACCTTTTATGTCCAAACCTCTAGACCCACCCCTACGTGGAGACGGTACAATACACTAGCCCGTTTTTCGCGCGGACCACGCTATTTACCGCGTCATTCACCGCGCACCGGACACAACACAGACTAGAACCACAGGAACCTATGACGTCCCACCAGACTGAAAACAACGCGCCCAAAAACGGCGCACCCAACAACGCGCCCAAAAACGGCGCACCCGCCGCAGGACACGGCCCTCATGGTCCCCACGGCGCAAGCGAAGACCCGCAGAACATCTACCTGCTCAAAGATGCCCCCATCCTCAAGGCGCTCCTCTCCCTCGGCGTGCCCATGGCGCTCGGCCTCGCCATCACCAGCATCTACAACGTGGTGAACTCCTACTTCGTCGGCCACTACGGTAGCGTTGAAGAGCTCGCCGCCACCGGCTACGGCGTGCCCGTCTTCGGTGTCATCATGGCAATTGCGGGCCTGTTCGGTCTGGGTGCCTCCACCCTCGCCTCCCGCAAGCTCGGTGAGGGCCAGCCCGCCCACGAAATCCACCGCGTCACCTCCTTCGCGCTCTACTCGGCACTCGGTGTAGGCACTATCGCCGCCATTATCGGTTTCATCCTCGCCGACCCGATTACCGGCATCATGGGCGCCTCCGGCGGCTCCTACGAACCGACCCGCATCTACGTGCACCTCATGTTCCTCGGAGCGCCCCTCGCCATTGGAATGTTCACCCTCGAACAGCTGGTCCGTTCCGAGGGCTACGCCAAGCAGTCCATGTACGGCATTATTGTCGGCACCGTCGTCACCTGCATCTTCGACGTGCTGTTCATCGCCATCATGGGCATGGGTATTGCCGGTTCCGGCTGGGCGATGCTACTGGCCAACGGTGCGTCCATGCTGTACTACCTGCTGTTCCTGATGCGTCAGAGCGAGAACTTCTCCGCGAACATCCGCGACTTCTCCCTCGACCCCGCCATCATTAAGCCCGTGGTTGCGGTCGGTGCCGCTGAGCTCATTCAGAGCCTGAACCTGATCTTCGCCGCCCTGCTGCTGAACAACCTCGCCGCCTCCTACGGTGATGACACCGTGGCGGCGTTTGGCCTGGCAATGCGCCTGAACATGGTGCCCGAAATGCTGTGTATGGGCCTGTGCATGGGCGGTATCCCGCTGTACGCCTACGCGTACGGTGCCCGCAACGGCGCCCGCGTGAAGCAGGCGCTGCGCACCGCAACGATCCTGTCGGTTATTACCTCCGCGGCCATCACCATTCCGGTGCTGATTTTCCGCCGCGAACTGCTCGCCGTGGTTGGTGATGAGCGCCTGGTCTCCACCGGTGAAGAGGTCATGGTCGCGCTGATGCTCGCCGCCGTGTTCAACGCGGTCAGCATCGTGTTTGTGTCCTGGTTCCAGGCGGCCGGTAAGGGCGGCCCGGCGATGCTGATGACCCTCGGCATTGCGCTGCTGTTCTTCCCCGCCGTGTACTTCGGCAACATGTGGTTCGGCTTTAAGGGCCTGACCTGGGCGTTCCCCTTCACTCAGGTGCTCGCCTGCGCGTTGGGTTTGGTGCTGTTCCTCGCCACGGGCGGCTCGAAGGTACCGCCCGCTGAGCCTGAGGTAGAAGCTGAAGGTTCTGAGGGATTTGACGCTCAGGCTACCGCTGCACAGCCCGAACAGAAGGCATAGCCCTCGGTTTGCAAAAACATAGTAAAAGCCCCGGACTCCCACCAAGGGATCTGGGGCTTTTACGTTAGTTCTAAGGCGGTTAAAGCGCTAGTTCTTCCGCCTAGTTCTTCCACCAGGAATCAAAAATCGTCACCGGGGTAGTGCGCTTATGGCGGCTACGCAGGTAAATCTGCTCCAGCTTCTGCGCCGCCGCCTCGTCGATTTCCTTACCCTCCAGGTAGTCGTCAATCTGCGGGTACGTCAGACCCAGCTCATCCTCATCGGTGCGGCCGGGCACGCCGTCCAACAGGTCAGCAGTCGGCGGCTTAGCCCACAGACGCTCAGAGGCACCCAAAACACGCAGCAGCAGCTGGTTCTGGCGCTTATTCAGGCCGTACAGCGGCAGCAGGTCCGCGCCGCCGTCACCGAACTTCGTGAAGAAGCCGGTAATGGACTCCGCCGCGTGGTCGGTGCCGACCACCAGGTAGCCGGGGTCGCCAGCAATCGCGTACTGGGCGATCATGCGGGCGCGCGCCTTCACGTTGCCCTTGTTGAAGTCGCTGATCTGCTCGCCGGTCGCGGCAGTGTAGGCGCTGTCGAAACCGTCCACCGCTTCGGCAATGTTGAAGGTCAGGGAGCGGGTGGGCTGGATGAAACGTAGCGCCTCCTGCGCGTCCTCTTCGTCGTGCTGCACACGGTAGGGCAGGCGCACCGCCACGAACTCGGTGGTGCGGCCGCGCTCGTTGAGGCGGTCGACCGCCAGCTGGCAGAGGCGACCCGCCAGGGTGGAGTCGATGCCGCCGCTGATGCCCAGTACCAGGCCGCGGCTTCCGGTGGCTTCCAGGTAGTCGCAGATGAACTGGATGCGGCGCTCCACTTCTTCGCGTGCCTGCTCTTCGGTCATGTTGGGCTTGACGCCCATTTCACGGATGATCTGTGCCTGTAATTCACGCATGACTTAAGTGTACGCTCCACCTTATAGCCCATGCGGTGAACCGCCGAGGGATGCGAGGTAGTGTTCCACACGGTGCGTTCAGCGCGGCGCACGCGGTGGGTTCAGTATCCTTTCAGCCCCGCAAATACACAGCATACTCACCGGTAAAAACCCTGCGCGGCAACCCGCGCGGCTGTTAGGATGAACATACGGTTCAAATACCGTTCAAAACAGCCGGTGATGAGGGAAAACGCCCCACACACCCGCTACGCCACAGAACACGTCAACCAAGGACGGTGAAGACAGCACCATGGCAAAAACAAAAACTGAACTCTACGACGAGCTCGTAGACATCGAAACCAGCCTCGAAAACCACCCGCTCACCTCGGGGAAAATAGCGGAGGCGAACATCATCGTCGAGCAGATGAAGGAGCAGGGCGCCACCCCGGAAGAAATCGATGAGGCGCTTACCGGTCAGGGGCTGCCCTCCCTCGTGGAGATAGGCAAGAGTACCTTGACGCAGTCTTTCAGTCTCTGGAAGCTCAATCACCGCAAGTCCAAGGTGGAAGCCGCCATTGAGAAAATCAACCGTAGAGAAGCCCGCCAACGCTAACTAGGCCGCCTCGGGCAGGGTGAGGCAAGCAAATACCCCCGGCAGATGCGTACGGCATCCACCGGGGGTATTTAGCGCTCAAATATAACGTTCCGACTAGCGGTTATTCAGCACACGCACGTTATAGCGGTGCAAGAACGCCGCCATCGCGCCACGCTCAATCGGCTGAACCGGACGGAACGAACCATCAGCCCAACCCGTCGTAATACGCTGCTCAGCCAACCACGAAATTTCACGGTAGAACTGGCTACCGGCCGACACGTCACTAAACGGCGACACCGCAGGAGCCGAATACGCCGGCGAACCCGCAAAACGGTAGAAGAACGCCGCCATAGCATCACGATTCACCGCAGCATTCGGACGGAACGTACCATCCGACCAGCCGGTCGTAATACCGCGGGCACGCATCCACTCAATCTCCTTGAAGAACGGGTGATCACGCGGCACATCCTTAAAGCTCGGAGTGCTCGGTGCAGTGAACTGCGGCGAACCCGCCATACGGTAGAAGAACGCCGCCATCGCGCCGCGCTCCACCGAACCATTCGGGCGGAACGTGCCGTCCGGGTAGCCGGTCGTAATACGACGCTGAGCCAGCCAGTTAATGTCATTCACGAACGGGTAATCTGCCGGAACATCCTTGAAGTGTGCGCTCGCGGCGGTATCCTCAGAGTTCGACGAGACACGCAGAACCTGCGCACGCTCACCCGCCGCACCGTTCACGCCGGACAGGTCGCCGGTCGCGTTGTGCATGTGCAGGAACAGTGCAGAAACGTTCTTCGCGTCGCCGTTACGGTGCGCCACCAGCTGAGTGGAGGGTGCATCCACGAACAGGTTCGGAACGCCCGCCGACTCGCCGCTGAACCACAGCTTCGGCGCCGCATAGTTGAATACCACCGAATCAGTCGTATCAACCACGGTCGTAGCGGAGAACGCGCTCGAAGTGGTCACCGAGTACGAAATCTCGGTGGACTCAGCGTTCGGGTCCAGACCCAGAACGCTCAGCGGAACAGTCATCACCAGGGTGTTCGAATCCATGATGTTGGTGTCCGTATCACCCCAAGTGCCGTTCAGCGGGTACAGGCCGTTCTCAATTGCCTGCCATTTGCCGTTGCTGCGCTTAGAAACCTTCACCAGCGGGTAATCCAGGCCCTTCTCACGCACCGTCTGCAGGCGGTAGTCGCTCGTACCGTCCTTGTTGGTATCAACGAACACGTAGTAGGAGCCGCGCGGGGTCACCTCCTGCCAGTTACCCCAGGTGGAAATACCGAAGGACAGCTGCGCCTCGGAGGTGTCCGCACCGGCAGCCTTCAACGCCGCCACGTTCGAGGCGGCACCCACGTACTGCAGGTCCATGCGGGAATCCGAACCCACACCCAGCTTCGCGGTCGGGATGCGCGGGCTCGAAGCGCCCAGCTCAAAGGTACCCAGCAGGGAGCGGTAACCGCCCTGATCCACCGCGGTACCCTGCAGGGTCAGGGTCTGCTCGGTTGCGCCGGAACCCTCCGCATCGAAGGCGATATCGGAGCCAGCCACACGCATCGCGGAGACAGGCTTCGGGGCCACGTGCAGGGGCATGCGCAGAGTCTTCACTGCAGCCGACGAGTCAGTATCGGTCAGGATCAGGCGGCCCGAAGCGCTCGCAATGTACTGGCGGGCACCCGAAATGGTCACCGTACCGGTCGAGTAGTTCACCGAATCCTGGTTCGGGTACATGGACGGGTCGCGGGTCTTCTCCAGCTTCGACGGGTCAATGCGCACCGTCACGGTGAACGTTGCCTTCTGACCGGCACCCACAGACACGGACTGCGGGTAGGAGAACTCCACACCCGGGATGCTCGTGCTGCCCTCATAGTTCAGGGTGTAGGTGTGCGCCACCGAGTCGGTGTTCTCAACGCTCACGCGGTGCTGCAGGGTCTGCACACCGGCGTTTGGGGTGTACTCGAGCACGCCGAAAGTGTCCGAAACCTGTTCGGGGCGTGCCGCGTTGAACAGCATGACGCGGTCAGCTACCGCCGCACGCGTGTTGATGCGGCCGGTACCCACGCGGTCCACCGCGTAGGGGTTGCCCCAGGCGTCTTGCATGTGGTGGTCGGCGGTGTTCATGATGGCGGTCTTAATCATGCGCGGACCGTACTCCGGGTGCGCCTGCATGATCAGCGCCGCAACACCGGCAACAAAGGGCGTGGACATGGACGTACCGGTCTTCACGCTCGAACCGGTGCCGCTACCAACCTCGATGGAGGAAATGTTCGTGCCCGGTGCCGCAACGTCCGGCTTGGTGATGCCATGCGAACCGTGCAGGCCACGCGCGGTGGAGGTGTTCGCCTGATCCAGCTTGCCGTTGGGCACGCGGATCGAGTCACGCAGATTCTCGCCGAGCTGCAGGGTCAGCTCACCCGAATCAATCTGCGCGGAAAGGCGCTCCACCTGGCTCTTTGCCAGGCGCACGCCCGGAATGGAGGAGTTACCGCCGATAGCGGTGTCACCGACCTCAGTGTTCGAGGTGAGCACCACGCCGGTTGCGCCAGCCGCCTGCAGGTTGTCGAAGCGTACCTTCGAACCGCAGGGTGCGGTGCCGTCAGCGTCCGCCCAGTCAATGAGGGCCCACTTGCCCTTCAGCGCTGCGGCTTCCTCTTCGGTGAATGCCTCGCAGGCGTAGCGGTTGCGGGAGGCGGCACGCACCACGGTGCCGCGCAGCTGCTCCTCGGTCGCCTTCGAGTAGTCGAAGCTCACCGAGTAGTCGCCGTAGGTGTCCGCCTCGTTCGCGGGGGCGAGAATCTTCACGCGGTCCACCAGCTGGGTCGAGCCGATGGAGTTCGCGACAGTCAGGCCGTAGGCGCTGGTGCCGGGGCCGCCCGAGTTGGAGTAGGTGTCGCCCACGGCGTTGTAGTTGTTGGCGTTACCCGCCGCAACCACGGAGAGGATGCCCTCGCGGTAGAGAGAGCCGACCGCGTAGTTCACGGTCTCATCGAATACGCCGAACTCGTTGCCGAGCGACAGGTTCGCGATGTCGGCGCGGTCGGAGAAGTCGCCGTCGTCGTTGGGGTCGAGCACACGGTCCAGGCCCTTGGGGACGAACGCGGTGGTGCCCTTACAACCGAAGATGCGCAGGCCAATCAGCTGGGCGTCCGGTGCGGAGCCCGGGCCGATTTTCATGTCCTTGAGCTGCTCTTCGGTGAGCTTGGAGTAGTCGCCGCGGAAGGTCGAGCCGTCCGCGTTCACGCCGTAACCTGCCGCGGTGCCCGCCACGTGGCTACCGTGGCCGCCGCAGTCGAGCGGGTTGTTATCCGGGTGGGGAGTGGAGGTTTCCTTCTTGCCGGAGTTGTAGTCGTCACCGACCAGGTCGTAGCCGCCAAGGAACTTCTTCGGATCGTAGGTGCCCTTGGGAATCGTGTCGGATGCCTTTGCCTTCTCGAAGGCTTCCTGCGTGCCGGGGCCGCCCAAATCGGCGTGGGTGTAGTCGATACCGGTATCGAGCACGACAATCTTCACGCCCTTGCCGGTGTAGCCGGTGGAGGCGGGGTTCGCCGGGCTCTTCGCCCACACGGAGAGCGTGTCCGTATCAATGAGGGTGCCGCTGTTCTGCGGTGCCATGTCCTCAATGATGCTGATGCGTTCCACATCGTCACGGTTCGCGAGCGCACGAATCTGCTCGACGTTACCGTAGAGCGCCACGCCGCGCATCGTGTTGTGGGTGGTGTACAGGACCTGCGCACCGGATTCCTTCGCCGCGGAGGCGCCCTGCTGCTGCACGCTGGCGCGGATTGCCTGCACCTGTGCTTGCGCGTTGACGGGTGCCTGCGCGCGGGAGCGGACCGCGTCCGGCTGGGTCTGGGCGTACGCGCCCTGACCCTTGAATCGGACGAACACGGCGCGTTCGCCGGTGGCGCCGTCCAGGCTGGGGGAGAGAACTTCGTTGTTGTTCTCGCCGGTGCCGGTGTTCTGGTGGGGGGCGTCCCGGTCTGCGCTGCGTACTACGCCCGGTGCCGCGTAGGCGGCGGTACCGAACGGTAGAGCGGTCAGCCCGAGGGTGAGCCCCAGAGTGAGTGCGCCGCAGCTGCGTGCCAGCTGCTTGAGGCGGCCCGGCTGTGTGTGCCGGGCGGCTCGCGCGGGGGTAGCTTCAGGGAAGGTTGCCACTGAATGCTCCTTGATTCTTTTAGTTATGGTGTGTTTCTTAGCGGTTTCTACGCCGAGAGTTCTACTCGGAGAGCTGTACGGCAAGGGTTCTGCACCGAGAGTGCTACGGTGCGTCTGCACTGTGTTTCCAGTGCGCCTCCAGCGTGTCCATGCGGCGTGAACGTCAAGGTTCATGCCGATGGTGAAGAAACCTTCATCTATTGTCTCAACGATTCTTTATATAACCTAGTCAGACTCGTATTACGGAACATTGCGCGTAAATAACAAAGCACCCAACCACAGAAAAAGGGAGCCGCATCGCCGCAGATAAACTGCAACGGTACGGCTCCCTCGGTAAAACCTGCTGAGGTAGCACCTACAGCGGTAGAACCTTACAAACCCTAAATTTCAGGGCTTTCCTTCAGCACACCCGTGCTGTAGCGGTACACGAACGCCGCCATAGCGTCGCGGTGTACCGGCTCCACGGGGCGGAACGAACCATCGGGCCAGCCGGTGGTTACGCCCTGCTCAGCCAGCCACGAGATCTCGCGGTAGAACTGCTTGTCGGTCGGAACGTCCGTGAAACGAGCCTGAGCGGGGGCAGTGTACTCGGGCGAACCCGCGTAACGGTAGAAGAACGCAGCCATCGCGTCACGGTTCACCGAACCCTCCGGACGGTAGGTACCATCGGGCCAGCCGGTCGTGATGCCCTGAGCCTTCATCCACTCAATCTCCTTGTAGTAGGGGTGGTTGAGCGGAACATCCGAGAAGCTCGGGGTGGACGGTGCGGTGTACTGCGGCGAGCCGCTCATACGGTAGAAGTACGCAGCCATGGTTGCGCGGTCCATGTTGTTCAGCGGACGGAAGGTGCCGTCCTGGTAGCCGCGGTCAATCTGACGGGCAGCAATCCACGTGATTTCACGGTAGAACTGGTTATCCGCCGGAACGTCGGTGAAGCGTGCATCGTGGATGGTACGAGCCACCTTCACGACCTGCGCACGGTCGCCAGCGGCAACACCGTTAGCGGTCTTACGGCCGCTCAGGTCACCGGTCGCGTTGTGCATGTGCAGGAACAGAGCCTGACGCTCCTTGTTGTTGTTCTTGCGGTGAACGGTCAGCTGACCGCCGTCACGGTCCACGAACAGGCCGGGCACACCCGATTCCTCACCGGTGAACCAAACACCGGGGTTGAAGGGGGAGTACTCGATAGCCGAGGTGGTGTCCACGTAGGGGTTGCCATCGTTGTGCCAGGTGTCGGTCTGCACCGTGTACTTGATGCTCTGAGCCTTCTCAGCGGTCAGGCCCAGGTCCTTCAGCGGCACACCCAGAATCATGGTGTTGGTGTCCATGATGTTGGTGTCGGTGTCGCCCCAGGCGCTGTTCAGCGGGTAGCGAGCCACCACGGTGGATGCGTTACCGGAGATGGACCAGACCTTCACCAGCGGGTAGTCCAGACCCTTCTCGCGGGTCACCTCCAGAACGTAATCTGCGGCGGAGTCGTTGTTCGTATCAATCTGAACCTGTACCTGACGGCCCCAGTGCATAGTGTCCCAGGTGCCCCAGGTCGAAATACCGAAGAACAGAGAACCATCGTTCGGGTTCTTGCCCGCAGCCTTCAAAGCCGGAGCATCCGAGGCGGCACCCACATACTGCAGGTCAACAGACTGGTTCGACGGCAGCTTCAGCTGACCGGACGGAATGCGGTCACTGATCGCACCCAGCTCAAACGCACCCAGAAGCGAACGGTAACCACCCTGGTTCAGGGTCGTACCGCGCAGAGTCACCGTGGACTCCTTATCGGAGACGCCCTTGTAATCAATACGGGACGCATCCACACGCATCTTCGAGACGGGCTTCGGAGCCACGTGAATCGACTGGCGGATCGCCTCGCGACCATTCTCAGAGAAAATCAGGCGACCAGAAGCGCTCGCAATGTACTGGCGCTTACCAGCAGCCAGAGTCTTACCGGTCGTCCAATCCTGAGCGACCTGGTCGGCGCTCATCGCCGGGTCCATGGTCTTCTCCAGCTTGGACGGGTCAATACGCACGGTCACGGTCACGTTCTTACGCTCACCGGCACCCACGCTCACCTGCTGCGGGTAGGAGTACTCCACACCCGGGATGGTCGTGCTTGCCTCGTAGCTCAGAGTGTAGGTGTGAGCCTGCGAATCGGTGTTGTCCAGCACGATTTCACGCTGAACAGTCTGAATACCCGAATCAGGGGTGTACTCCAGCACACCAAACGCGGTCGAAACACGCTCGGGGGTCTTCGCATCGTACGCAATGACCTTCGCGTCCACGGCGGCGCGAGCATTCACCATGCCCGTACCCACACGATCCACCGCGTACTGCGCACCCTGCTCATTCTTGATCGGGGTGGACGCGCCGTTCATCAGCGCAGCCTTAATCATCTGCGGGTTGTAATCCTGATGCGCCTGCATCACCAGCGCGGCAATACCGGTAACATGCGGGGTCGCCATGGAGGTACCGGTGAAGGAAACACCCTTATTACCCGTGCCCACAGCGGCAGACACAATCTCGGTGCCGGGGGCCGCAAGGTCAGGCTTAATGAAACCATCAGAACCGTGCTGACCGCGAGCACTCGAGGAATTCAAATCAAAAGCGTGCGAGTGGGGGCCGCGGCCCGAAGCCTTGTAATCCAGGTTCATCTCAACGGTCACCGGACCGGCAGCCAGAGCCTTCTCCAGGTCCTTCGTTGAAGAAGCAGTCAGACGCAGACCCGGAATAGTCGCATTACCACCAATGCCGATCGTGTAGCGCTCAGCCTTACCGGCCATCACCACACCAACACCGCCGGCAGCCTGAACGTTATCGAAACGCACCTTCGAACCGCACGGGAACGTCAAATCGTCCTGATCCCACTCGAAGTAAACCCACTTACCCTTCAAAGCCTTCGCCTCTTCAGCGGTGAAAGCCTCGCAAGCGTAACGGTTACGCTTCGGTGCGGCAACAACCTCGCCGCGCAGCTGATCAGCGGACGCCTTCGAATAATCGAAGTTCACCGAATAATCACCCTGCAACCACTCCAAACCAGTCTTCGTGGTCACGCGGGCACGGTCAATCGGCTGAGTGGAGCCGTAGGCGTTCGCCACCGACAGCGCCGCAGCAGCATTCGCCGGGCTACCCGAATCGGAGTAGGTGTCACCCACACCGTTGTAGTTATTGGCGTTACCGGCAGCAGCCACAGTGAACACACCCTGGCGCGCCATCGTATTAATCATGTACGACTCGGGGTCGTCAGCCGGGGCGAACTCACCACCGAGCGACAGGTTCACAATGTCGGCGCGGTCAGAGAAATCACCGTCACCATTCGGGTCCATCACGGTATCGAGCGCCTTCATCACAACACTCGAATTGCCGTAGCAACCGAACACACGAATCGCCAAAATCTGAGCCTCAGGAGCAGTACCGGGGCCAATGGACATGCCCTTCAGCTGCTCCTCCGTCAGGTTCTTGTAATCGCCACGGTAAGTCGTACCATTCGCCGTCACACCATAACCGGCGGCAGTACCCGCCACGTGCGTGCCGTGACCGCCAGAACCGAAACCATCCGGGCGGCAATCCAGCGGGTTATTATCCGGCTGCGGAGTCGACTTCTCAGCCACCGACGCATTGTAGTCATCACCGACCAGGTCAATGCCGCCAATGAACTTATTACGATCAATCAGACCCGAATCAGCGGACGGAAGCTCCGTCATCGCCTTAGCCTTCAAGTACGAATCAACCGTACCCGGGCCACCAAAATCAGCGTGCGTATAGTCAACACCGGAGTCAACAATCGCAATCTTCACGCCCTTACCCGTGTACCCCGTATTCTCACGAGTCCACGTAGCAAGAGTCTTCGTATCAATCTCGCTACCGGAGTTCATACGCTCCTTCGCGATAATCGGCGAAATACGCTCCACATCCGGGCGCTCCGCCAACGCACGAATCTGCGCAGCATCACCAGTAATCGCCGCACCACGCATCGCATTATGCGTGGTGTACATCAGCTTAGAACCAGAAGCAGCCGCCACAGACTGAGCCTGCGACTGCACCTGGGCTGCAATAGCCTGCACCTGCGCCTGACGGTTCGCCGGCGCCTCCTTACGTGCCAGAACAGCCGCGGACTGGGTCTGCTCATACGCGCCCTTGCCCTTGAACTGCACATACACGGTGATTTGGCCTTCAGCCTTCTGCAGGCCCGGGCTGATACGCGAGGCAGCGTCACCGGATGCGCTCGCAGTGCTTCCTTCGACCTGCTGGGGGCTCTGAGCGTGAGCGGCAGAGAAAGTGGCGGGAACGCCGAGAGTAAGGGCAAGAGCCGCACTCAAACCGGTCGCACCGACAGCCTTCATTCTGCGGCGTGGCGCATGAGGCGTTGTCATGGAATCCTCCTTCGGATTATCTATTTTTCGATAGTGCTGTGTGCTCTGTGGTTGTATATCGGTGATATGCGGAGGCGGCCCCACCGGCAGACGACGAGCGAGTGCGTCCGCCGGTGAAACCGCCACCAAAACTTGAGAGGTTCCGGGATTTTCAGGCCCCGGACCCTGCCGGTTCCAGGTACCCCTCCCACCCCATGCAGGAGGTGGGAGAGGACCCGAACCGTTTGCTACCGGTTAGCTACCGTCTAGCGGCCGGCGAGGTTCGCCACCTTCTCGCTGTAGCGGTAGATGAACGCCGCCATCGCATCGCGGGCGATGGGGGTCACCGGGCGGTAGGTGCCGTCGGGCCAACCGGTGCTGATGCCGGTTGAGGCCAGCCAGGTGATTTCGCGATAGAACTGGCTATCGGCGGGCACATCCTTGAACGGGCTGGTCACGGGCAGATCAACGTGCGGCGAGCCGGCGTAGCGGTAGAAGAACGCCGCCATCGCATCGCGGTTGACCGGTGCGTTCGGGCGGAACGTGCCGTCCGACCAGCCGGTCGTGATGCCGCGGGCCTTCATCCACTCAATCTCCTTGTAGAAGGGGTGGGTGGTCGGCACATCCGAGAAGCTGGGCGTGCTCGGGGCGGTGAACTGCGGCGAGCCTGCCATGCGGTAGAAGAACGCCGCCATCGCGCCGCGCTCAACGGACTCCAGCGGGCGGTAGGTGCCGTCCGGGTAGCCGGTGGTGATGCGACGCTGAGCCAGCCACGAAATCTCGGTGTAGAACTGATCGCCGGACTTCACGTCGGTGAAGCGGGACGGGGTGATGTACTCGTCCTGCTGCTCCTTGACGTTCAGCACCTCGGCGCGGTCGCCGGTTGCGCCGTTCACACCCGAGAGGTCGCCGGTGCCGTTGTGCAGGTGCAACAGCAGTGCCTTTGCGGGGGTGCCGGACTCGCCGAGCGCGGGGAGGGCATCGGCGGAGCGGTGCGCCTCAAGGGAGATACCGGGGGCGTCCGGGAAGAGGCCAGCCACGGCGGAGGAGTCGCCGCTGAACCACAGCTTGGGGCTGAAGGGGCGGTACTTGATCCAGCCGGTTTCGCTGACGTTGCCCCACTCGTACTGGGTGGTGGCGCTGACGCGGTACTGGATGTCCGGGTTGTTTGCGCTGGTCAGGCCCAGGTCCTTGAGGGGCGCGCCCATGATGAGGGTGTTGGTGTCCATCATGTTGGTGTCCGTATCGCCCCAGGCGCCGTTGAGCGGGTAGTAGGCCAGCTCGACGAGGCTGCCGTTCTTGTAGCCGTAGAGGCGAACCAGCGGGAAGTCCAGGCCCTTGGCGCGGTCGGTGACCAGCTTGTAGTCGGCGCGGTTGTTGCCGTCAGTGTCGATTTCTACGGTGAAGGTGTTCTCGTAGGAGACAACATCCCAGTTGGCCCAGGTGGAGATACCGAAGCGCAGGGTGCCGTCATCGGCGTTACCGCCGGCGGCCTTGAGCGCGGGCGCATCCGAGGAAGCACCCACGTACTGCAGGTTCGCCTTGACGTTGCTGTTCAGCGACAGGGAGGTGGGGGCCACGCGGTCCACGCTCGCACCGTACTCGAAGGCGCCGAGCAGGGAGCGGTAGCCGCCCTGGTTGACCTCGGTGCCGCGCAGCGAGATCTGGGACTTGGTCCAGCCGGTATCTGCCTTCTGAGCCTCGTCGCTGGAGGGCTTCTGGGTGAAGGTGACGGTGTCTTCGGCAGCGTGCATGGTGCTCACGGGCTTGGGTGCCACGTGAACGGGTAGGCGCAGTGCCTTGGTGCCGTCTTCGGTGAGGACGAGTCGGCCGGATGCGCTGGCAATGTACTGACGGTACTGTTCGGGAACGGTTTCGTTGCCGGTGTAGTAGTCAGTTGCGTTCTGGGTGGTGTCCATTGCCGCGTCGCGGGTCTTCTCCAGCTTGGACGGGTCAATGCGCACGGTGACTTCGAACTTCTTAGTTTCACCGGGTGCGAGAGTGACCGCGGAGGGGAAGGAGTATTCCACACCGGGAATATTAGTGCTTTCAGCGTAGGACAGGGCGTAGGTGTGTGCCACGGAGTCAGTGTTCTCGACCGTCACCTCGCGGGTGAGGGTCTGAACGCCAGCATCCGGTGCGTACTCGAGCACGCCGAAGCTCAGAGACACGGTACCGGTCTTGTCAGCGTTGTAGACGAGGGACTTCGACTGCACGGCAGCGAGGGTGTCGACTCGTCCGGCGCCCACACGGTCCACCGCGTATGCGGCACCGGAATCGGTGCGCACATCGTGGGTTGCGGTGTTCATGAGGGCGGACTTGACCTGTGCGGGGGTGTAGGTCGGGTGGCTCTGCATGACCAGGGCGGCGGAGCCGGTCACGTAGGGTGCCGCCATGGAGGTGCCGCTGAAGGTCACGGAGTTGTTACCGGTCGCCACCGCCGCGGAGGTGATGTACGAGCCGGGTGCCGCAATGTCGGGCTTGGTGTAGCCGTAGCTGCCGTGGAAGCCGCGGGCACTCATGGGGTTCAGCTGATCCAGCTTATCGGTGTCCACGCGCAGGGAAGACTTCAGCTCGTTGCCGAGGCGCACGGTCAGGGGCTTACCTGCCGCTTCTGCTGCGATGATCTGTGCACGCAGGTCCTTAGCGGCGGATGCTGCCAGGCGGAAGCCGGGCAGGGTATCGTTACCGGCAATACCCAGGCCGGGCTCTTCGTCGTTGCCTGCAAGCAGCACGCCCTTGGCGCCTGCTGCCTCCAGGTTGTCGAAGCGCACCTTGGAGCCGCAGGCGAGTTCACCGTCATCTTTAGCCCAGTCGATGAGCACCCACTTGCCCTTTACAGCTGCCGCTTCGTCGGCGCTGAGGGCGTTGCAGGCGTAGCGGTTGTTCTCGGAGATTGCGGTGAGTTCACCGGTGAATTCCTTGGTGCCCGCCTGTGCCCAGGGGTAGGAGACGCTGTAGTCGCCGCGTACCTTGCGGGTGGTGCCGGTGGCGGGGTCGGTCAGCTCTGCCGCATCGACGGCGCGGGTGGAGCCGTAGGCGTTAGCTACGGTGATTGCGCTGGCTGCGGTGGCGGGGTGACCGGAGTTGGAGTAGGTGTCGCCGCGCAGGCTGTAGTCGTTGGCGTTACCCGCGGAGATCACGGAGAGCACGCCGGCGCGGGTGAGCGCGTCAACGGCGTAGGCTTCGGGGTCGTCCTGCGGGGAGAATTCGCCGCCGAGGGACATGTTGACCACGTTCACGCGGTCGGAGAAGTCGCCGTCACCGTTGGGGTCGAGGGCACGGTCGAGTGCCTCGATAACGACGTTGGTGCTGCCGCTGCAACCGAAGACGCGGAAGGCGTAGATTTCAGCGTCGGGGGCGACGCCGGGGCCGATCTTCATAGTCTTGAGCTGCTCTGCGGTGAGCTTGCTGTAGTCGCCGGTGAAGGTGGTGCCGTCGGAGTTCACGCCGTAGCCTGCCGCGGTGCCCGCCACGTGGGTGCCGTGGCCGCCGGTGGTGCAGTCGAGCGGGTTGCCGTCGGGAACGGCGGTGTTGCTGCCGTCGTAGTTGTCACCGACGAGGTCGTAGCCGCCAGCAACCTTGGTGCGGTTGATGAGCCCGGAGTCTGCGGAGGGCAGCTCGGTGAGCTTGGATGCCTTCTCGTAGTCTTCGAGCTTGCCGCTACCGCCGAAATCGGTGTGGGTGTAGTCGATACCGGAGTCGATAACGGCAATCTTCACGCCCTTGCCGGTGTATCCGCCTGCACCGGCGGGGTTGGTGGTGCCGGTCCAGGTGGCGAGGGAGCCTGCGTCAATGGCGGCGCCCGCGTTCTGGCGGTACTTAGGCAGGATGGGCGAGATCTTCTCTACGTCGGAGCGGTTGGCGAGTGCCTTGATGGACTCGGCGTCACCGCGCACTGCCACGCCGCGTACTGCGTTGTGGGTGGTGTAGAGGATCTGCGCGCCGGACTGGCTGCTGATCTGCTGTGCCTGGCTCTGCACCTGGGAGGCGATTGCCTGCACCTGCGAGCTGGTGTTGACGGGTGCCTGCACGCCGGCGCGTACGCCTGCGGGCTGGGTCTGTTCAAAGGCGCCCTTACCCTTGAAGCGGACGAAGGCGGTGACGGTGCCGCTGGCGTTCTTCATGCTTTCGCTGAGTACCTGCTTGACGGCGTCGGGGTCTTCCGCGGCGTGGGCGGTGGTGCCCAGGGCTGCGAGGGGGCTCAGTGCCATGCTGAGGGTGAGTAGCCCGCTGCCGATTCGGCGTCGATGCGACCGGCCGCGGGGGTTTGGGGAGGCGGTGTGTTGCACGGTGCTCCTTTGCTTGGCTCCCGGGGTGTTTCTGGGAGGCTGGTGTGTTTTTCTGGTGGGTTCCAGCTGAGCTTGAACACACTAGATGTGAACTAGGATACACCTCAAAATGGCTTGTGAAGCGTTTATTACTTCTAAATGCATCAAATTGTGGACATGTTCGACCCTTTTCTTTTTCACGCTTTTCATTTGCACTCGGGTTCAGGTTCTTTTCAGGTTCGGTTGTTACTGTAAAACCATCTATTGAACATCTATCAAAAATGCTGGGATATGGAGGACCGAACCATGGTCAAGCGACGCATTTCCACTGAGGATTCTGTTCTGCTGATGTCCCCCCAGGTTATTTACGGCCGCCCCGGTCCACGGATAGAACGCATCCATAGGGGAGAGGTGCAGGGCATCCTCACCGAGCGCAGCTCATCCGCCTGGCAGATTGGCGATGTGGTAGGCTACGCCCCCATGGAAAAGCCCCGCGAAACCTTCAACGCGAAGGGCTTCTTCACCGATTGGAGCGGCTTCACCTGGTATGTCCTGGGGCCGCTGCTGCGGATGGTGTTCTGGTCATCTTTCTTTATCGTGCTGATGAGCCCGATACTTTTCAGCCTGGGTTTCAGAGGAGTGGGCGAGGAAATGGCGATGATACTTGTCATTTTTTTGATTCCGCTCTTTTATTTCCCTCCGCTGATTTTGCTTGTGGGCTTTGTCGGCCTCGTCGCAGAAATCTGGTTGCTGCTCCTCTGCGTAGGAAAGTTTCTGAATGCTGTTGGGGATGCCGTCGAATCGACGCGCCTGCTCGTTAGACAGCACAAGATTCAGCAGGATTTTCAATTCCGGCTGGTGTACGAGTGCACCCCGCTTGACGGTGGTTCAGCCACGGCGTTGCTGCACTGCATCATTGAATCGCACCAGGAGGAGGAATCATGACCGCCGATAACAACCAGCCCATCGACGACCAACCCGTTTCCCCTCATCAGCGTGTTTTGAAGGTGGCGCCGCAGGTGCATTACGGTCGCCCCAACCCGCAGCTGATGCGCATCCACGCGGATGATGTTCAGGGGACTCTCCCCCAAGGAGAATTGCCGGAGGAACACGGCGGCGAGCTGGTCGGATACAGCCCCGTGCCGGTTCCTTACCGTAAGCCTGGCACTGGTAGACGTGTGGTGGAGGCGTTGGCATATCTGGCGTTGGCTATTGTGGCGGATCCTTTCGCCTATCTCCTGGGTGGTTCTATCCTGAGCGAAGAAACCCTGACAAATCTTTTTGTGGCATCCCTAGGATTTTCGTTGCTGAGTGTCGGTATTCTTCCGTTGGTGCTGTTCCTCTTCTCCCTGGGCGCTGTCATCAATTTTCTTGCCGTGATGGTGAGTATCATCTGGAGGCGTGGAGCTGAGGAAAGGTTCACGTTCCGGTTGGTGTACGACTGCACCCCGTCCGAGAGCCTGGATTCTGAGGCACATCAGGAGGGTGACGAATCACCTCATCAGCTCATTGACCAGCCGGTGCTTGACGCTGGTACCCCGCCCACTTTGTTCCAGAAGAAGGAGGCGCGGTTTCTGTTCTTTGCCGTTTCCGTGCTGAATCCCTATATTGCGGCGGGGATTCTCTCCATTACGGGCCTGTTCGGGGCGGGGCCACTTGTCGCAGCTCTCTTTGTGACGGTGAACCAGGTGAGCGCAGGGCTCATGGGGATTCCTGGCATTATCTGGTGCATGGCGTGGATTCTGAGCCTTGTGCGGCTTATCGAAGCGGACGAGGCTTAAGCAGACCAGCCACTGGCTCAAAGAACAGCCGCGGGATTGAGCCCTCGCACACTGAACACACACTTTAGACAACACAGCAGACACATAACAGCAGACAAGCATTGGAGGAGGTCACCGTGGCGGAGCATAGCGAAGCACCGAAAAACCCTCAGAACCCAACCGAGAAGAGCGATAGCGAGTATCAGCCCCTGTGGGATATGGAGCAGCCCGCCCCCGATTACTCGGCTTTGCTGCTTCATGGAACGCCGGTTGCCGCGCCGACCGGGGAGATTCCCGAGCCGGTGAAGGAGGTCCTGGCGATACAGAAGGCTCGTTCTGCATCCGCGCCTGCCGATACGGTTACACCCGCCCTGACAGCGCCCAGTCCCGCTGTGCCCGATTCTGCAGCGCCCGCTCTGTCGGTTTCTGCTCCCGCACCCTCCGCGCAGGCTGCAAACTTTTTCCCGTCGGCGACAGGGCACCCGGTGCTGAACCGACCGCTGTACGGTCGCCCGGGCCCTACGATGCGCCGCATGTCCCCCATGGGCACGGATGCTGGCGCATCTGCACACCGGCAGGTGCCGACCGCTTTTCCTGCCTGGATGGATGAGAAAGTAGTCGGTACTCCGCGACCTATCGGGTATATCTCAGCAACCCCACTTGCGGGCAAGGTGCGCGGATCAGACCTGTGGAAGAAGGCCTGGCCTGAGCTCATTGCCCTCTTCTTCGTGGGTGTGGTGTTAAATCCCCTGACTTATCTTCTGTTGGCTACCGTTACAGGGGACCCTCAGATCGGTGGGTATGTCTTCTACTACTTCTTGATGCTTTCTCTGCTGACGATGGGTCTTCCCATGTTCTTGTGGGGTGGGGCACTGTTTTTTGCGCTAGTCCGAGTTAGCCGAAAGTACCGGGCACTGAAGTGGGAGGCTATGCCGCTTGGGTCGTTCTGGTTCTACCTGGTGTATGACCGCCTGCCCAGGAACGCCGAGGAGATGCAGTGGATCCTGGGTGCGGCGTCTTCGATGTCTTCCGCGGCGGCTCTGACTCCTCAGCCGCCGAACTCGAATATGGGCGGCGCATCATGACCGGCGGAGCACAGGCGCAGAGCCCGCAGTGGCGGATGGATTCCTTCACCGTTGATGCCGCCCTGCCGGTGGCGACGGAACCTGTATACGGCATTCCCGGCCCGAGCCTGCAGCCCATGCAGCTACTGGGCGCACTATCGAGTGATGCCGGGCCTACGCAGCTGGCTTCAGTGCGCTGGTGGAATAAATCGGGTGCTACTGTGGCTCCGTGGGACGCGCCGGGGGAAGAGACAGAGACCGCGCGGATTATTGGTTACATCCCCGCGAGTACACCGGAAGCCACCGTGGATTGGGCTAAAGCTAGGCGGGGTTACATACCCTGGGTAATTTTTGTGGTGGCGATGCAGGTCATCAATCCGTTCTTGCTGCTGCCCCTGGTGAATATTGTGAGTATGGATGCGGCGTTGCAACTTCTCGTACTCTATCTCGCCCTTGCGGTGCAGACGACGCTCCTGGCGCCTTTGATATGGCTGATACTGATGATCTACTCCTTGGTGAAGCTCTCGCAGAAGCGGCAGGAGGCGGTAGCGAGGGCAACGACGTACGGTGCGTTCTGGTACCACCCGGTGTACGACCGCACCCTGCAGGAGGGTGCCCACCCGGACGAAGCGGGGGAGCCCGAGGGAGTGTCAGTGCCGGCGGAGTAGCTTCCCGCAAATGCCCCCAGTAGACCCCTGGTAACGTTGAACCCCCGGCAGTGTTAACACGTGCGTGTTGGCGCTTGTCGGGGGCTTTTTCTCAGCTTTTATCAGGCAGGTTTCAAGGGACTGCCCAGCGCCCGCTGGTACGGTGGTGCCACTAGGAGTATGTCTGGTAAGCGAAGGAGACGACCATGGCAGACCGCCCCACTGAAAAGAAGGAAACTGCAAAGAAGGACGAGGCATACCAGCCCCTCTGGGACACCGACCAGTCCATCCCGGAATACATGGCGCTACTCATGGGCGAGCAGACGCAGAAAAATGAAGACGCTGAGCTGCACGAAGCCTCCGACAGCGAAGACTCCGACGGTAGCAACGAACCGGAAGACACCTCAGAAGATACTCACGAAAACGAAGTAGAAAACCACCCGGTAGCGCTCGCCTCCACCCAGCCCACCCAGTCCGCTGGGTCCGCCCAGCCTGTACTCTCTGCCGGTGAGCAGGCTCAGGCTATGCAGACTCAAACCATGCACGCCTACGGCGAGTACGTTCGGTTGGAATCCCTCGGTTTGAGCCCGGGCGCTATCCTGCCGGTCATCCCCGACCCGCTCTTCGGCACCCCCGACTCAAAACTCATCGAAATGCGCCTGCTCGACCGCTCCCAGGACGAGTCCGCACCCATGCAGGCGTGCGCCGCCCACCTGAACCCGGTCAAGGTTGAGGAGAACCCCATATCGCGGGCGGCAATGATCCAGCCGGTAGGCTACGTTCCCATCAATAATCCGTTTGCTGGCTCCAACATTGAAGAGATCGAGAGCCAGCGCACCTTCTGGAAGGCCGTGCTTATTGTCCTACTGATACTGAACCCGTTTGTGCTGGTTCCTTTGGTGAGCATGTTCGATAATAATGCCGGCATGTCGATGCTGTTCTTCTTCATCATTATCGGTATGGGATCATTTTTTGTGGTGCCGATCCTATGGATTGTGGGTATTGTTCAGGCGGTGAAGCATAAGAACCGGCTGAGGGAACTCCTCCAGAAAATAGAGACGGCACGTGCCGAGTTCTGGTACTACCTGGTGTACAACCGTCTGCCGGACGGCTACACAGGCGTCAATGGCTTCACGAAGGAAGAAGAGGACTCTTTCTCGGTGTACGAGTTTCTGAAAAAGCAAGAACACGCAAAGCTACGCGAGGCCGCCGCACCGCGCGAGGCCGCCGCACTACATAAGCCCGCCGCGCATCCTGGTTCACCCGGTGTAGAGAAACAGGACTAACCTCGGCCAGCCCACACTGTATAACGACCTGCCCCTCCACGCACGTACCACCGCGTGGAGGGGCAGAGGCGTCTTTTTTGTGTCATATTCGGGTTTCTTCGTCTGTTGTCCGGCGAGGGTTAATATTCCATTTACCTTGCCTTGATAGGGTGAAACCATCACGAGCGTTGCGACCAAGCAGAGCGAGGCGGGCACCCGCCGAAAACGGCGAGTTAGCCTGCCGCCGCACCTCAAGATTAGCTATATCCACTCATCGATAGATTAAGGAAAAGAAAGATGTCCCAGAACCCGAACCCTGAACAGTACAACCAGTACTCCCAGCAGGCACCCTCCTACTCGCAGGCGCCGGGTCAGCAGCCCAACGGTTACGTAGTCTCCTCGAAGGACGACCAGAACATGGCGATGCTCGCGCACCTGGCTTCTGCGATTCTGTCTCTGCTATCCTTCGCATCCGCAAGTATTCTCGCGCCGCTGGTGATGTGGTTCATCTACAAGGACAAGCCCGGCTACGGCTTCACTAAGGAATCGGCACGCCGCGCGTTCAACTTCAACTTCTCCCTGTGGGTTATCAGCATGGCTTCCTGGCTGCTGATTATTCTGACCTTCGGCATCCTGGGCATCATCCTGTGGGTTGTCCCGCTGGTTGTGGCTATCCTGATGGTTATCTTCCACAGCCTGGCTGCTCTGGCCGCAAACCGCGGTGAGCAGTACACCTACCCGATGACCTTCATCGAGATCATCAAGTAGTCTTCATAAGCTCATATCGGTAGCACCCCCGTCCGAATATCGGATGGGGGCGTTGCCGTGCCCGGTGAGGCTCACCGGCACCGTATCCGGCACGCCTACCGCCCCGTCACACGGGACTTAAAGGGGCGGGCACGGTATCATTAGAAGAGGTATGCCTACCCGGATCATGAGGCGGTAGGTCGCCGCCGCGCCGTGAAATCCGGTGCGTATCTTCAAGGCTTTCAAGGAGCACAAAAATGTCAGCTGTCGTGATTGTGGGCGCCCAGTGGGGCGATGAGGGTAAGGGTAAGGCAACCGACCTGCTCGGCCCCCGCGTAGACTACGTGGTCAAGCCCAACGGCGGTAACAACGCCGGTCACACCGTGGTGGTGAACGGCCAGAAGTTTGAGCTGAAGCTGCTGCCCGCGGGTATTCTGAGTGATAACGCCGTCCCCGTGATTGGTAACGGCGTGGTTGTTAACCCCGAGGCTCTTTTCGCTGAGATTGACGGCCTTGAGGCCCGCGGCGCTGACACCTCCCGCCTGAAGATTTCCGCTAACGCACACCTGGTCGCACCCTACCACCAGACCATGGACAAGGTGACCGAGCGTTTCCTCGGCAAGCGTGCTATCGGCACCACCGGCCGCGGTATCGGCCCGACCTACATGGATAAGGTTGGCCGCCTCGGCATCCGTGTTCAGGACATCCTGGACGAGTCGATCCTGCGTCAGAAGGTTGAAGGCGCACTGCGCCAGAAGAACGAACTGCTGGTGAAGGTCTATAACCGCCGCCACGTTGAGGTTGACGAGATCGTCGAGTACTTCATGTCTTACGCCGAGCGTCTGAAGCCGATGATTGTGGACACCACCCAGCTGCTGAACAAGGCACTGGACGAGGGTAAGACCCTGCTGATGGAGGGCGGCCAGGCAACCTTCCTGGACGTTGACCACGGCACCTACCCGTTCGTGACCTCCTCCAACCCGACCTCCGGCGGCGCGTGCGTCGGTTCGGGTGTGGGCCCGACCCGCATCTCCCGTGTGATTGGTATTCAGAAGGCGTACACCACCCGCGTGGGTGCTGGCCCCTTCCCGACCGAGCTGTTCGATGAGATGGGCGAGTTCCTGCGCACCACCGGCGGCGAGTTCGGTGTGAACACTGGCCGTCCGCGTCGTTGCGGCTGGTACGACGCCGTGCTGGCGCGTCAGGCTGTGCGCATCAACGGTTTCACCGACCTGTTCATCACCAAGCTGGACGTTCTGACCGGCCTGGATAAGATCCCGGTCTGCGTGGCTTACGACGTTGACGGTGTGCGCCACGACGAGATGCCAATGACTCAGACCGAGTTCCACCACGCTAAGCCGATTTTCGAGTACTACGACGGCTGGACTGAGAACATTTCGGATGCGAAGAGCCTGGATGAGCTGCCCGAGAACGCCCGCAAGTACGTGCTGAAGCTGGAAGAGATTTCCGGCTGCCGTATCTCCGCGATTGGTGTGGGCCCGGACCGCGACCAGACCATCGTGGTTCGCGACCTCATCAACGAAGACTAAGCTAATAAGCTCAATACGTGAAAGCCCCCGGAAGGTACCTTACAGGTGCCTTCCGAGGGCTTTTCGTATGCCGGGTGCACGCGCGGTGCATGTGACCGGGCGGGGCGTGTGCCGTATGCTGGAAAGAGCGCCTCGCACACGTGGCGCCAAAGCGTTCAGAGGAGTACAACGATGACCTACATTACCGGAGCCATCTACCCCAGCGGAGACCGCATCCGCGTAGGCACACCTGAAGAAGAAACCCTCAACGCCTACCAGCAGCCCAACACCGCCGTAGCCCTCGGATACGCCAACCCCGACATCCACGAACTACACGCCCTGCAAAAAACCTTCAACCTGCACGAACTCGCCATCGAAGACGCCGGACGAGGCCACCAGCGCGCCAAACTAGAACGATACGGCGACTCCCTCTTCACCGTCGTCCGCCCCGCCATCTACCTCGACAAAGAAGAAGAAGTGCGCCTCAGCGAACTGCACCTCTTCACCGGCCCCCGCTACACCCTCGCACTCGTCCGCGACGAACAACGCAGCAACCAGCGCATCAACGACCAGTTCAACCTGCTCTACGCCACCCCCGATGCATCCCCCGCCCGACTGCTGCACCGCATCCTCGACAGCACCGTCGACGGGTACGCACCCGTGCTCGATGGCCTCGAAAACGACAGCGACGAAATCGAAGACATTCTCTTCTCCCACAGCGAGCGGCGCGAGGCCAACTCCCTCGCACAGCGCATCTACGAACTGCTCAACCAGGTTATCGACTTCCAGCGTGCCTGCCGACCCCTCGAATCCATGATCGCTCGCATCATCGAAGGGATGCGCACCGGCACGCTCGACCCCTCACCCTACCCGGGCGTATCCGACGAAGAAAAGAACGAAGAAGCGGTCGAGCTCGCCCGGCAATTCCGCAACGTGCTCGACCACGTAACCCAAACAAAAGAACGCCTCGAAGACCTTCGCAGCTCCCTCGAAAACGCCCTGCGCGTGCACGACACCCTGCTTGGTCAGCAGCAGAACGACGACACCAAGAAAATCTCCGCCTACGCGGCGCTACTCATGGTGCCCACCATCATTGGCTCTGTGTACGGCATGAACTTTGAGGTCATGCCTGAACTCAAATGGGAGTTCGGCTACCCCGCCGCGCTGCTACTCATGGTGGGTTCCTGCCTGCTTCTCTACTGGTTCTTCAAGAAGAACAAATGGCTCTGATATGCGCGTATGCCGCATAAGGCATGCACGATATACCTTATGCGGCGCGGTCGTACTGGGCACGCATTGCTCGGCGGCAATCACGACGCTCACGCTTGAACTTCTTACACACAGCCTCCGAATCGGCAAACATGTAGAAGTCCTCCGGCTCGGCCGACAGACCCAAAGTCGACAGCTCAACCAGCGACAGCATCGCGTAGAACATCTCGCGGCGCAGCTCAAAATTGCAGGCACCCGGAGCGGACTCCACCGCGAACACGCCGCCGGTGCACTCCAGCGCGCGCATCGCCCAGTGCTGAGTCCACAGGTCACCATTGACCGGGCTCACGCCCAGGCGAGTCAGCGCCAGGCCGGTACCCTGCACACGCTCAAAGCGCAGGCACATCTCCAGGTCCTTCTCCAGGGGGAACACGAACAGCAGAGCGTTCTGCGCCGCCGCACGTAGCTCAGCCAGGTTCGCCTCGTAACCGGAAGCACCCTGAGTCAGGTGACGCATCACGCGGTCCATCGTCGAAGACGCCGGCGCGGTGCGGAAGCACGAACCGTCAGCCACCAGCTGTTCCAGAACGCCGCGGAGCTCCTCCACGTTGAAACGCTCCATACGGACGATGGTGCCCGCCTGCATCAGCAGGTTGAACTCTGCATCACGGCACAGCTGCTCATCGGCGGTGCAGGAAATCTCTGCGTTTGCGTACTGGCTCTCGTGAGTGGTGTTGTCCATGACCGTTCCTTCCGTAGATGCTGAATCAACCTAGCGGCAACACCGCAGGAGACGGCGTGCCCGGTCGGAAGGATCGTCCCTTCCAACACCTACACTCTATGAGCGACCCCTGACACGATAAGCAGTTTTTAATCTACCCCGGGGTAAAACTAGGAAAATTCTGAAACCGCCCGTGAAACCCAGTGAAACCGCCCGCGAAGCCCCATGAAACACAGAAAACCGGGTGCCCCCAGTTGGGAACACCCGGTCACTCATACGGAGTAAGACGGCGCAACTAGCGCTGACGGTACAGCAACCACAGCATATACACGCCACCCAACGCACCCGTCACCAGACCCACCGGAATCTGGAACGGCGCCAACGCACGAGCCGACACAAAATCAGCCAGCACCAAAATCACCGAACCCAGCAGCACCGAATGCCACATCGCCATACCCGGAGTGTTCCACAGGCGGCGCGCAATCTGCGGGGCAACCAGCGCCAAAAAACCGATCGGGCCCGCAACAGAAATCGCTACAGCCACCAGAAGTACGGCGGCCGCCACCAGCAGGTTCACGGTCCTCTTCACGGGCAAGCCCAAACCCGCCGCCAAATCGTCGCCGAGCTCCAAGACGCGCAGGCGATGCGTCAGCATCAGCACCAGCGGAATCGCCACCAGCAGCAGCACCGCCTGCACCGACATCTGGTTCCACGACAGGGCATTTAGCGAACCGTGTTGCCAGGTCTTCGCCGCCTCCGCCTTCTCCAAATCACCGCGCGTAATCAGGTAATCATTCACGGAACTGAGCATCGCACTCACCGCAATACCAATCAGCACCATCTTCTGACCCATCGTCGCGCCACCGCGCACACCCGCCAGAAGCATCACCACAGCCGCCGTCGCAAAACCGCCAATAATAGCGCCCATGCCCATACCCACGCCGGTAGAACTCAACGACCCAATCAGCACCACAGACAGGGCACCGGTCGCCGAACCCACCGTGAAACCGATAATATCCGGCGAACCCAGAGCATTACGGGAAACCGACTGAAAAATAGCGCCCGACAAGCCCAAAGCCGCACCCACCACCACGGCGGCAAGCATACGCGGCAGACGCTGATTCAACACCAGCTGACGCTCAATCTCCGTGCCCTCACCCTGAAAAATCAGGCGAAACACCTGATCAGGGCTCATCTGATAACTACCAAACACCAGGGAGGCGACCGCCGCCACCACAAGCACCGCCACCACCAGCATGGTACGCGGAATAGGGGTGCGGTAACGCCCCGGGATACGCACAGACCCGGCAACAGCAGACCCGGCTACAGAACGAGACACAACGCTCACAATAAAACCTCTCAGAAACCGGGATCTACGAACCAGATACGCCAGTTGAACCATGCGAACTCGAACCAGATGAACCAGACGAACCACGCACAACAGGACGGTGAGCACGATGCGGACCGTGCTCCGACACGTGAGGCGGACCCGCCTCCTCGTGCGCCTGCGCCTTCTTACCCATGCGGCTCTTCTTCGCGCCGCGCGCGCCGGTGCTCAAACGCAGCACCAGAACCATCAGCACCGGGGCACCGATAAAGGCGGTCACAATACCCACCTCAAGCTCACTGGGCATGACCAGAACGCGACCCAAAATATCGGCGGCAAGCACCAACACCGGGCCGTACACCAGCGATAGCGGCAGAACGCGCGCAATATCGGAACCCACCAGCAGACGCACCACATGCGGTACGACCAGGCCCACAAAACCGATCGGGCCCGCAATCGCAGTCGCCGCACCACACAGCGCCATAATCGCAATAATCGTCGCGCCACGCACCAGCGTCACCGGCACGCCCAGGCCGGCTGCCGCATCCTCACCGAGCGCCAGGGCACGCAGGGGACCAACCAGCATGAACGACAGCACCAAACCCAACGCCACAAAGGGCAGCGCCGAGAGCACCTGCTCAAAAGTGCGGTTCTCAAGCGAACCCACCACCCAGAAACGGTGCGAGTCAAAAGCCCTCGAATTAAACATCGTGATAATGCCGGTAATCGTGCCCAGGCAGGCGTTCACCGCCACACCCGTGAGTACCAGACGCGCCGTCGAATCCAGGTTCGGCTTAGAATCCACCAGACCCATGACGAACACCAGCGCCGCCGCCAGACCCGAACCAAGTAGCGCCAGCCACAGCTGAACGAACGGGGATGACACCCCAAAAACGCCCACACCCACCACCACGGAGGCGGCAGCACCCGAGTTCACACCCAGCAGGCCCGGCTCAGCCAGCGGGTTACGGCTCAACGCCTGCATGAGCACACCCGACACCGCCAATGCGGCACCGACCAGCAACGCCGCGGCGGTACGCGGGGCACGCTTCGCCCAAATCAGCTTCGACTCGATGGTGTTTGCCTCCGGGTGGAGGAAACCGTCAATCGAGCGGTCCAGGGCGAACATGCGCGAACCCACAGCAAATGACAGGGCGCAGAGCAGCACCAGCAGAACGCCGCCAATTATGAGCGCAACCGCCAGGCGCGAGATGGACTTGCCGCCCCGGCCGCCCGAGGAGGCGCCAGATACGGCGTCCGAAGAAGCAGAGAGAGCACGAATTTTCGCCAGGGAAGCTTCGCTGACGGCGGGGCCGGAAGAAGTGGTGGTCTGTTGGGTCATATGCCTTGGAGGTAGTGGGGGAGCGGTGTGCTCCCATGCGGGCGGAGGATGCTTAACGTATCAATAGATGAGTATTAAGTATCGCATATGCATATATGAGGTTATCCTAATAAAATGGCAAATATGACGAACAAGATCACCCGCCGCTCCTTCGGCGCACTCGCACTCGGTTCCTTCGGCGCCCTCGCCCTGGCGGCTTGCGGCTCCTCCAACACTTCCGGCTCTTCCTCCTCCGCGTCCGCTTCGGCGACCGGTAAGAAGGTTGCACCCTCCGCCCTGCCCTCCGGCATGGGCACCACTACCGTTGACGGCGAATTCCCCCGTACCGTCAAGCACTTCCGCGGTGAAACCACCATCAAATCCGCACCCTCCAAGGTCGTGATTCTCTCCACCGGTCAGCTCGACGGCGTGCTTTCCCTGGGCATCGTGCCCGTCGGCGCAGCAACCGCCGGTGACGCCGACCTGGTCCCCGCCTACCTGAAGACCAAGTTCTCCAATAAGTCCGCAGAGCTCGACAAGATCGCCAAGGTCGGCAAGCGCACCGACCCGGACCTTGAGGCTATCGCAAACCTCAAGCCCGACCTGATCCTCATCAACAACACCAACAAGAAGGATGAGGTGTACGAGTCCCTCGCCAAGATCGCGCCGACCGTGGTCACCGAGGGCACCGGCATCAACTGGAAGCAGGACTTCCTGCTGATTGCCGCCGCGCTGGGCACCACCGAGAAGGCTGAGAAGCTCATGGAGGAGTACAACACCAAGGCGAAGTCGGTCGGTCAGAAGGCTGGCAGCGAGAAGACCTTCTCCTTCCTGTACGCTTCCGCTGACCGCACCCGCATCTTCGCGAAGTCCTCGTTCGTGGGCTCCATCTGCCAGGATGCATCCCTGGCACGCCCCGCGGCTGCGCAGGTTGAGAAGACCTCCGTGGACCTGAGTGCCGAGCAGCTCGACCAGGCTGACGGCGACTACCTGTTCTACGGTGTGCAGGGCGGCGACGCGTCCAAGCTGACCGGTGAGGCACTGTGGAGCACCCTCAAGGCTGTCACCGAGAAGCACGCGTACAGCGTGGATTCTGACATGTTCTTCCTGAACGCTGGCCCGGCTGCCGCGCTTGGCGTTCTGGAGACCATCGAAAAGGCGCTCTAAAGGTTTTAGTCTCTTGTAGAGATTCGCTGGGAAGCCCCGCATTCTTACCTCTCATGCCCGCGCATGAGGGTGAGGAGGCGGGGCTTTCTGTGCGCACGTACTTGTTTTCTGCGTGCTGTGTACCTGCTTTTTTACCCACTGGATGCACTCGTGACCAGAATTGGTGCGCGCCCGCCAGAAATAGGGTCTAATGGGGGTAGAAGGCGCAGCGGTACCGTTGCCCGCGCCTGACACACCGAACCTTCCACACCGATTAATTCACCGACGAAATGAGCACGCAATGCCGAAGAATAAGCCCTCCGAAGAGACCCTGGCGCAGGTACGCCGCGTCATCGACGCACTCAACGATCGTGGCGCCCGCAAGCAGGCGATCCGCCTGAAGGTGACCCGCCCCGAAGCGCCGCTGCCGCAGACTGCCTCCAAGTTTGGTGGCCGCCCGTACCTGCCCGCCGGGGAGTCTGCACCGACCAATGAGAAGGGTGAGCCGCTGGGCATGATCGCGCAGATTAACTGTGCCGATCTGCCCGAAAATGACCTGTACCCGGCGACCGGTCTGCTGCAGTTCTGGATTAACCCCAACGACGAAGAATGCTTGTGGGGTTACGACTACGAGAACCCGCTCTCGCAGAAGAACCACCGAGTCGTCTACTACGAGACGCTGGATGAACCGAACCCTGATGCCCCGTACCCGACCGTGAACTGGGATGACTACGGCTGGCCTCTGGGACCTGAGGGCGAGGACGTTTCTGAGGCAACCACCGAGTACGCACTTGCCTTCGAGACCTGGGAGCAGGGCTTCCTGGATGGCGGCTTCGAAATCTACAATCAGTTCGCTGACATCTGGGATGAGATGTACCCGGACCAGAAGCTTCCCGAGGAACCGAACGCACGCGATAACGCCTCCTACAACCTGCTGGAGCCCTTTGAATCGGAGGAGAGGGACTACTCGCATATCGGCGGATACCCTTCGTTTGTGCAGGACGACCCGCGCGATGAATTCGAGGAGCTGCGCGGCCACACGGTGAACCTGCTGACCATCGAATCGGAGTGGGGCGAGGACGCTGAGGAGGGCGTGTACGTGATGTGGGGTGATGCCGGTGCGGCGAACTGGCTGATTACTCCGGAGGCGCTTGCCGCCCGCGACTTCTCGCAGGTCGTCTTTGAGTGGGCCTGCGGCTAGACACCGTACTACTTTCACACCGCCACATCATCAATGAGGAGACCCTAAAATGTTTGACAACAAGCCGTTCGAGGACATCGAAAAGCAGGCGAAGCACGTTATTGACCTGCTCAACCAGGAGGGCGCCCGTAAGAAGGCTATTGCCCTGAAGCCCTTCGTTCCCGCCGAACCCTTGCCGCAGACCGCCTCCAAGTTTGGTGGCCGCCCATACCTGCCCGCTGGCGAGTCTGCGCCGACCAATGAGAAGGGTGAGCCGCTGGGTATGATTGCGCAAATTAACTGCGCTGAGCTGCCCGAAAATGACATTTACCCGGCGATCGGTATGTTGCAGTTCTGGATTAACCCCAACGATGAAGAGTGCTTGTGGGGCTTTGACTACGAGAACCCGCTCTCGCAGAAGAATCACCGCGTCGTCTACTACGAGACGTTGGGTGAGCCGAACCCGGACGCCCCGTTCCCGAACGTGGACTGGGACGAGGGCGGCTGGCCCATCGGCGGTTTCGACTGTGAGAGCGGCCCGCTCGAAATTGAGTACGGCATGACCTTTGAGGTGCGTGAGCAGGGTGTGACTGCCTCCGGCTACGACTACTACGATGTTTTTGGTGCGAAGTGGGATGAAACCTACCCGGATGAGTTGCTTCCCGAAGCGCACGAGAACCCGTATAAGAACCAGCCTCGCCGCGAAGCTCTCTACGAGTTGACGGAGCCTTTCGAATCGGAGGAAGAGTACTCCCACGTGGGCGGATACCCGTTCTTCGTGCAGAATGACCCGCGTGACGAGTTCAAGGAGTTGCGCGGCCATACGGTGAACCTGCTGACTATCGTCTCTGAGTCGGAGAACGAGGAGAACGAAGACGAGGAAATTGAGATCATGTGGGGTGATGCCGGTGCGGCGAACTGGCTGATTACCCCGGAGGCGCTTGCCGCCCGCGACTTCTCGCAGGTCGTCTTTGAATGGGCTTGCGGCTAAACGTGGTTTTGGCTGAATAGCCGAAGGGGGAGGGAAATAGAGAATAATCGCTCTATTTCCCTCCCCTTTTTGTGTACCTTTTATCGGGTACGTCTAAGCAGCGCGATACTTACGGTTCTTACTACGCGGTGGAGCCGTAGGAACAATCAGCTTCGCCTCCACAAGACGGCGCAGATCATTCGTAATGGAGGTACGTGAAGCGCCCCGACCCCAATGCTCTTGGATATATGTCGTGGAAACAGCCTCGCCCTGTGCACGCAGGCCGCGCACAATACCAGCCTGGCGTTCGCTGAGGCCGTCAAGCGACGCATCGGCGCCCGCCGGTTCGACGGTGTCGGCTGGATGTTTGCCCGCGGCATAGGTTGCGTGCTGAGTCTTATCGTCAGGCGCTGTCTTCTGCTCCATAGAAGACATACCCTGCGGAGGCTGCAACAGAGTGACCTGCACATAGAGTAGACGGTCAGCAAACTGGGGAGCGGGCAGACCC
>ERZ772979.221-NODE-221-length-46549-cov-17.045124_pt1 | contig 46549 bp, 47 predicted proteins | sample MGYA00511130_ERZ772979 | MGnify/ENA primary metagenome ERZ772979 (study PRJEB29015, sample SAMEA2738103) | human oral metagenome | biome: human oral; feature: human-associated habitat; material: saliva | place: China | collected 2186 ...
AAGCCCAGCGCGTCAAACTCGCCTTGGAACTCTCCAAACGCGACACCGGCAGAACACTCTATATCCTCGACGAACCCACCACCGGCCTGCACTTCGCCGACATCGCCCTGCTACTGGAAGTCATAGGTCGTCTGAAAGGCAAAGGCAACTCGATAGTGATTATCGAGCATAATCTTGACGTTATAAAAACGGCTGATTATATTGTGGACTTAGGACCGGAAGGTGGTGATGGAGGTGGGAGGATTATTGCGGAAGGAAGCCCCGAGGAAGTGGTGAAGGCTGGGGGGAGTTATACGGGGAAGTATTTGAAAGAAATAATTTTGATTTAAACTAGAAAATTTATGAAAGATATCTAAAATGCAAATTAATTTTTTTAAAGCCTACAAGGTTTATGACTATTGCAATTATGAATGGAAATTTCATCAACAGCTAAATTTTATTACTGGGATTAATGGTAGCGGCAAAACAAATGCTATCAAATTGATACAAGCTATGCTTAAATTAGATTTAGAAGTTTTAATTACCATACCATTTGAAGCTGCTGAAATTGAAATACAACATAATAAAACATATTGTTTAAAAATTAGCAAGCCAAAGAACAATAACCGTACAATTATTAAATTTGATCTAAATGGGGAGAAATATGAATATACTGATGATGCTTTTATGTTAATAAAATTTGATAATGATTTGAATAGCAGTTATTTGGAGCATGAGTCTTTAAACTTTATCAGAGAGCTCCCTCCTCTGTTTCATGAGTATTTAAAAGTTAAAAATACACTATTTCTAGGATTAGAGCGAACTAGTTATATTAGTGAAAATTTTGAATCAGATAATTTTATAAGCACCCAAAGAAGCATAAAAAATATATTAGCATCAAGAAAAAAAATAATTGAAGGTTTGGAAAATTGTTTAGTTTTAATACGCCGTTCTTATCAAAACTATAGAAAAAGAATAGACTTAAAAAATCAGCAATTTCCTAATTTATTTGTTAAATCTAGTTTTGACATTATGGATGTGCATCTGATGTTCAAAAAATATAAAAAATTGGAGCACATTCAAATGGATATTGAAAACATTAACAGAAAAAAAGAAGAAATACTTAGATTGATAAATCAACCGAGCATTGAAGAAGATAGAAAACATAACTTTTTTAATTTTTTAGATAAATTTGGAAATATGAAGGAGGAGGAGTTTAATAAAAATCCTACTGCTCTAATAGAGTGGATTGTAAATGCTTCTGAAGTAAATAGATTATTAAATATAGTACAAGATTTAGATTCTTTAAATTCAGCAGCTTTAGAGAAATTTAAACCCATCCAAGATTTTCTACTAATGCTTAATAAATTTATTTCTCAATCGCACAAGACCGCAGAAATTAATAACGTTGGTGACTTAATTATCAAAAGAACTACTGGAAAAAAATCAACAATAAAAATTAATCACTTATCATCAGGAGAAAAACAATTATTAATTCTTCTGACACATGCAGCGTTCAGTTTCATTAATGGAAGTGGCAAAAAAAATGTTTTTATCATTGATGAACCTGAATTATCTTTGCATATACACTGGCAAGAAATGTTAGTTCCTGCATTGATGGAACATGCTCCGAATAACCAATTTATATTTGCAACACACTCTCCCGAAATTATAGGAGATTATGCAAAACCAGAATATTGTTTATATGTAGAACAAATTTAAATTATATATAAAGGTTTAAAATGGAATATACTGCACCCTTAGAAAGAAGTGCTAGTGCCAATTACGCTAAACATATTTTCTATCACCATATAAATGATATTTCTATTTTTATCGAAGATACAGAGCAAGTAGTTAGCAAAGTATTTCTGACATTACTTCAACCTCATTTAGGAAACATCAGGCTTGAAAAAATTTTTCCTCTTGGAGGTAGAACAGCTGTAATTGAAAAAGCTAAACAAGAAACAAATAAAAAAAATATTTTTATTGTCGATGGAGATTTATATCTTTTGTGTGGAGAATATAGACCTCTACCTGATAATGTAATTCGATTAGAAAAATATTCTATTGAGAATTATTTAATTACAGATATTGATACGATATACAGTTATGTAGATAGTAATATAACTTCACATGACAAGCCCAGCATAATAGATAAATTAGATATAGAAAGTTGGCTTAATCAGCAAGCTGAATTTGAAGAATTATATTATTTATTTGCACTTTCTCATAAATGTCAATCTGGAATAATAACCACAGGCAGAAACTTCTGTAATTTTACAACTAATTTTAAAGATTTTTATCCATGTAGTAACAAAATACAAGAAATATACTCTAGTGTTAAGTCAGATTTAATCACAAAAGGAAAATTTAAAGATAATGATGATCTTGAACTATCACTAAAAGAGATGAAAGAATCTTTTTCAAATTCATTTGATGCAATAAAATATGTAAACGGAAAATTATTAATTCAATTATTATTTAATTTAATTCAAGATAAATTTTCTAAATTTAGATTTACAAAAGATGTCGCTAAAAATCAGTTAGCTAAACACTGCCCCTGCTATGTATTTGAACCAATTGCAAATCGTATAAAAATTCAGTTTGAATATCATAGCAAGCCGTAACATGCATAACACCCTACCTTTGAATCACGCGGAACTTAAAAACCAACGCGTAGGGTGTGTGTGGTACGCACCCACGCGGTTGCTTGATTGACGGTTTGCCGTTTCAACTTTTAACTTCGTTGAAGCTAGCGCTTTCAGACGGCCTCCGATGTCGTCTGAAAGCGTCAGATCCAACAAAGTTAAAACCTTAAACAACAAACCATTCCTTCTCCAACCCCCAAACCACAAGCAAAAATCCTATGGCGCGTTATCGCAGAAACTTCATTGCCGGCGGCACGTTCTTTTTCACCGTCAAACTCGCCAACCCAAAATCGCGCCTGCTTGTCGAACATATCGACTTATTGCGTGCGGCTTATATGGATGTGCAAAAACAATATCTCTTTGAAACCGCCGCCGTATGCGTACTGCCGAACCACATTCACGCCATTTGGACGCTGCCGCCTGACGATGCGGATTATTCCTTGCGCTGGCGGCTGATTAAAACCAAATTCTCCGCACATTTCCCTCGTGCCGAAAACCTGTCTGCCAGCAAACAGCGGCGGAACGAACGCGGTATTTGGCAACGGCGTTTTTACGAACACACCGTGCTTGACGAAACGGATTTGCAATGTTACGCGGACTATATCCATTTCAATCCCGTCAAACATGGATTGTGCGGCAATGTCCGCGATTGGGCGTTTTCATCGTTTCACCGTTATGTACGGGATGGACGGCTGCCATTGGATTGGGGCGGAACAAAAGAAACTGCGGTAATGAATTTTGGGGAGTGAATGTAATAATAAAACTACCCTATTTCTCTTTAAATGATATTTGGATTTAAAATATCATCATATTTCCCAAATTCGGGAAACAGTATGATTTTATCTTTTTGTGAATAATGTTCTTTTTTTTCATACCTTTGATTGGTTGTGAAGTCTTCTTTCAAAACATAGCATTCATCATTTTCGGCATTAAAAAAGTAAGCCGTGCCTTCAGCCATTTCATGAGAATCCAAACTCATATATTCCCGCCAAACTGCCATAGAAAGGTAATATCTTTCTGAATCGGGATATTTCTGAAACTGGTGGGTAAGATAGCCTCGTCCCCAGTTGTCAAAAAAATTTACTGAGAAAAAATCGTTACTCTCATTTAGTGTAATGACATAGGTAGGCTTTTCAATGAAAGATCCAATGATTACCGCATATAACATTTTTTTGTCATGCAGTTTTTTTGCTTCTTCTTGAGTAAGAGGACTGCAGGCTCCTTGGTCTTCTCCCCATAACCATTCTTGACAATAAAAAATTCGAAATGAGTGTGTATTCATTTGTATACCTTTCCTGTGTGATCTCTAATTGTAACGTTATGCTGTCGTGCAGCAAGCTGTAGCCTGCACACCTAGCCGACCGCGTGCGTACCGCACACACGCGGTTACTTGATTAACGGTTTACCATTTTCAAATTTGCTTTCGTTGAAGCTGCTACTTTTCAGACGGCCTCAAATACCCATACGGCCTATCCGTCAATCCACAAACCGCCCACCTAAAACAAACCAATGTGCAGGCTGCTTTTCAATTCCGTTGACGCTTCGCTTTAGCTTCGCAGAAACTTCGTTTTCAGCAAGCTGCCATTCAAATATTCCATCAATAAAGGCTACCTGAAAGCGTGGGCTTCAACGAAGTTAAAACTCACTTCGTTCGTTTTCAGGTAGCCTTTTCTTAACTTGGCATCAGCCGCAGTTTCAAAAATCAGAGACCGCCGTTATCCGCCAAACAACGCCGCCTTGCCTTCCGCGCCGGAAACATCCAGCACTTCAATTCCTTTCCCGTCTAGCACCGCCTGTGTCAGCATGGCCACGCCGCCGGAGGGGCCGATTTCCAAAATCCGCCGCACGCCCAGCGCGGCCATGCTGCGGCATTCGGCCACCCAGTCCACGGGATTGACCAACACATTTTGCGCGATGTCGCGCGCTTGTTCCGCATCCAAACCGCAGGCGGCCGCCCATTCGGCCACTTGCGCCACGGCGGGCAGCATGGCGGGGTGGTGGAAGCCGACTTCCACGTCCAGCCGCCACAGCAGGTTTTCGGGCGTTTGGCCGTTTTCGTCTTTCACCGTATCCGACAACACGCCGCACACGCGCGCCACCGATTCGGGCTTGCCGCTGACGACAAAACCGTCCGCGCTGTTCTGCAAGCCGATACACGGGCGGGCGGCCGAATCGGCGGGGAACAGTTCGTCAATCACGGCGGCAAGCTGCCCGCGGCTCACGCCCTGCACCATCACCATCGGATGATTGCCGTCGTGCAGATACATGCCCGTTGCGCGCCCTTGCAGCGTGGCCGCCGCGCCAATCAATTCGGCCAAAGCCAGCAGTTCGGCGGCGTGCTGCGGCTCGCGCATTAGATAACGCCCGAGTATGCCTTGCGAATGCCCGATAACGCCCGCCGCCTTGCCGCTGTCCAGCCCGCGGGTTTCCAGCGTGTGCAGATTGGCGATTTGCGACAGGAAAATACCGGGCGCGCTCACGGCGGCACGCACCAAATCGATGCCGTCCGCGCCTTCTTCCGCCCATTTTATCGGCTCGAAACCCTGCGGGCGGGCTGCCGCAATCTGCCCGGCCACAGGCTTCAAGATTCGGGCGGCAGCGGCAGTCACTTCGTTTGCCCTGTCCCGCGCCCCTTCGGCCAAAGCCTCGTGCAGGCTGCTTATCCAATCAAAGCCCTGTCCAGAGAAGCAAAGGGCGAACGGTTCATCATAAAAATGTTCCGGCAGGCGGTTTTGTTGCAATTGGCTCATGGTTTCACTCCCTCCGTAATCGGTGTTGAACGGTTTGCAAAACTTAATACGATGATTGTATGACGAATAACGCGCTTGTGCCACGCATTCAAATCAAACATAGTTTTCAGACGGCCTTATCGATTTCGCGTTATCATTCCGTTTTATTGTTGAAAGAAAACGCCATGCCCGCCGTGATTACATCCCCCGAAAAACTCGCCGCCGCACAAGCCCTGTTTGCCGAAACCCTGCTGGCCGCGCTGCCGCAAAAAGCAGCCTGCACCGTATCGGGCGCGGGCGGCGGCTTTGAAGCCGAAGTGGCTTATTCGCCCGAACTGGATTTGTGGTACGCCATGCAGCCGCAGGGCAAAAAATGCTGGAACGGCTTCGGTATTGGCCAGCCTGTGGCCGGCAAAAAAGTGTCAATTGCGGCGGAAATCAACTTCCCCACCGAAGGCCTGAACCGTGCGGTATCCGGCGTGTTCGCGGAAGATGGCGACGGCGGCGTTTGGGTACTGCACCGAGGCAAAATCCGTGGCGGCAAGGAATTATTTTTCCGCCATTTCGGCGGCGAAACGCTGACGGCGGACGACGACGGCAAAGAGGAAACGTTTGCCTTGGTCGGACGGCTGGACGATGCGGATTTCGCGGCCAAACTGGCGGCGTTTGTGAAGGAAATCCTGCGGATTAAGGCGGCGGCCAAAGCATGCGGATAATCGGAATCTAGCTTAAAAAATCAATGTAAAGAAGCTCTGTTTTGGAGAGATGACGGAAGAATCAATCCGTCTTTTATCAATGCCTTTTTAAGCAAAACGGTATTCTTTTGCCAAAATCCCATATCAATCTTGATGCAGGCATTATTCTGTCTGCATCGAATGTGCACCATCTTGATAGAGGCCGTCTGAAAAATAGTAGCCGCAATATTTTCAGACGGCCTGCCGTATTTTGATATGGCTTTTCCTACTTTGTTTGGCTTCGCCGCGTTTTAAAACAACCGAAAGAAGGACGGTTTGTCTGCCGCCGGTGCTTCGGCTAGAATGCCCGTCTGCACCCGCTCCGATATTTCTAAGAAAAATACCATGTCCGCACCATCCAATCATTATGCCGCCCCTTTGCTGGTGGTCGGCTGCGTCGTCTTCGGCCTCGGCAGCCTGATTGTCAAATTCGTCCCCGTGGGTGCTTATGCCATCGCGTGGTGGCGGCTGCTGATTTCCGGCTTGGTCTTTTGGTTTCTGGCACGGCGTTTCGGCCAGAAATTGCCGCGCAGCAAAACCGCCCTTGCCTATGCCCTGCTCTCGGGTGCCGCACTCGGCATCGATTTGGCTTTGTGGCACGAAAGCATTTACAGTGTCGGCCCGGGCATTTCTACCCTGCTCAACAGTTTGCAGATTTTTTTCCTTGCCGCCATCGGCTTTTTCCTGTTTGACGAGAGGCTGAACAAGCTGCAAATCTTCAGCCTGATTATGGCTGTCGGCGGCGTGGCGATGATTGCATTCCCCGAGTTCGGCCATAACGGCAATGCGGTTTGGGGTTTTGTCAGCGGCATTATTTCGGGCGGGATGCTGGCGTTGTCGATGACGTTTATCCGCAAAACGCACCAGGCCGAACCGACCGCGCTGTTTCCCATGATGCTGCTGGTCAGCATCGGCGGCGTATTGGCGTTGCTGGTGCCGACTTTGGTTTTCGACTGGGGCCGGCTGTATCCCGCAACGGCGCGCGACATCGGGCTGGTTTTGGTTTACGGCGCAGTTATGCAGTGTTTCGCCTGGGGGTTGATTGCCTACGCCATCCCGCTGTTGTCGTTGTCATTGACCGGCCTTCTGCTGCTGAGCGAACCCGTTGCCGCCTTGCTAATCGATTATTTCTGGCTCGACAAACCGATTAACGCCGTACAATGGGGTGGTGCCGCGCTGACCTTGCTGGCGATTTACTTAGGTTCGCTGAAAACAAAGGCGCATTGAGCCGCCGAATCTCCCTATCCGGCCTGCCTTTCGTGTAGAATCACGCCCTTATCCCACAGGCCGTCTGAAAACCGATGAATAAGTTTGCCCAAGCCCTTTCCGCCGCACTCGACCTCTGCGTCGCCACCAAAGAAATCAGCGTTTCCGGCCGCCCCGTCGGCTTTATGTACCGCGAAGAGCCGGTTTTCGACAACGACAGCGGTTGGCGTTTTTTCAGCGGCGACGAAAGCGACGGCTACACCGACAATCCCGACAACTTCACCGTGTGCGGCATCGGAGAAATCACCGCATCTAATCCCGACATCCTGCCGCTGCTTCAAGAAAAGGCAGGCGCGTGGGAGTGGACGGAAGAAGGATTTCAAGCCGTCAGCGACTGGCAGCCGAAAGAATAAAACCGTTTTTTCAGACGGCCTCAGGCCGTCTGAACGTATTTGAACGCACGCCGCAGCGCGTCAAACGGAACATCTGCCCCGCCGTATCCGGTCAGGGGTATCAACCCGAAAGGAAATCATCATGAACATCATAGAACCGAACCTGAACGGCGAACATCTGCGCATCGGCATCGTCCAAGCGCGCTTTACCAACGAAGTAGGCTCGGCCATGCTCAAAGCCGCCGTAGAAAAGCTGCACGAACTGGGCGTGAAGGACGACAACATCACCGTAACCACCGTACCCGGCGCATTGGAAGTACCGCTGGTGCTGCAATCGATGGCCGGCACACAACGCTTTGACGCACTGATTGCCATCGGTTGCGTTATCCGCGGCGAAACCTATCATTTCGAATTGGTCTCAAACGAATCGGCCGCCGGCATCACCCGCATGACCCTGGATTACAGCATCCCCGTCGCCAATGCCATCCTGACCACCGAAAACGACGAACAGGCACATGCCCGCATCGTTGAAAAAGCGCAGGATGCCGCAGTCGTGGCCGTGGAATGCGGCAATTTGATCAACTTCTTCCTCGGCGAACAAGAAGACTGAGGCCGTCTGAAAGGAACCCGATATGAAAACCAGCCCCCGCCGCCGCGCCCGCGAATTCACCGTCCAAGCCCTCTATCAGGCAGCCTTGAACCACGCCTCCGCACCCGAAGTGGCGAAAAACATCCGCGAAGCCGCCGACTTCAAACGTGCAGACGCCGATTTGTTCACCGCCCTGTTTTTCGGCGCGCACGGCAATAGCGCGGAATACATGCAAATCATCCGCCCCCTGCTCGACCGCGATGAAAAAGACATTAACCCGATTGAGCGCGGCATCCTGCTGATGGCCTGCCACGAACTGAGTGCGATGCCCGAAACGCCGTATCCGGTCATCATCAACGAAGCCATCGAAGTTACCAAAACCTTCGGCGGCACCGACAGCCACAAATTCATCAACGGCATTTTGGACAAACTATCGGTACAACTGCGTCCAAACGATCCGAAACGCACGCCATAAACAAAACAGCATCCGCATATAGAAACAGGCCGTCTGAAAACACCCGCTATCGCAGCGGCATTTTCAGACGGCCTGTTTTAATCGAACGGCTTAACGGGAGCGTTTGTAGAGTGCCATATTCTGCTCGGCCGCATCCTGCGCCAAATCACGGTTTTGGCGGTAAATGTCTTTGTATTTCTCCTGAACTTGCGCGTCGGTCAAACCTTTGCCCTGCTCTTTGATTTGAATGTTGAATAACTCGATGTCGGTCTCGAATTTTTTAATCCACAAATCGCGCAGTCCGACCACATCCTGATCTTTCACCTGCAAGGTTTTCAATTTTTCCACCGCATCACGGTACAGATTGATATTGCTTTGGTAAATTTCGACGGCCAGTTTGTTTTTCTGCGCCTCGTCTTTAGACTTGCCGAATTCGGCAACCTTCTGCCTCATTTCGTCGGAATCCAGATAAGTGGAACTCTGTACGCCGATTTCTTCAATTGCTTTCAACAACACCAAGGCATCGGCTTTGAACGCCGGATCTTCGTTGTTGTTGCCTGATGCGGGAACGGGGGCATGAGTCCCGCTTGCGGCAGCGGCTTCGGGAGCTGCCGAAGATACGGAAACAGCTGAAGAAGCAACGGGTTGTGCATCGGATGCGGCAGGCTTGGTGCTGTTTTCCGGCTGACAAGCAGTCAGAGCCAATGCAGACAATAAGGCAGTAAAGCGTAGGGTTTGTTTCATCATTATGCTTTCAATTCAAACAGATAAAAAATAAAAATGGAAATTTAAACTGCGGGGGTTTTCAGACGGCCTATTCTTCGTTGCCGTTTTCCACCCGCACACTGTGGTCAATCAGGCCGGGCTGCACAAAGGCTGCCGCGCCCGACGATTTGCTGGCCGACAGGCGTTGCAGATAGTTCTCATCGATGTCGCCGGTCAGATAGAGGCCGCTGAAGCAGGAATCGTCGAAAGCCTCGATTTTCGGATTCATCTCGCGGATAACGGCTTTCAATTCGTCCAAATTCTGAAACACGCAGCCGTCGGCACTGATTTCCGCCGCAACTTCGGCCGCCGTGCGTCCGTTGGCAATCAGCTCTTCCCGGGTCGGCATATCGATGCCGTAAACATTCGGGTAGCGCACTTCCGGCGCGGCGGAGGCAAAAAACACTTTTTCCGCGCCGGAGGCTTTTGCCATTTCGACAATTTCCCGGCTGGTGGTTCCGCGTACGATGGAATCATCCACCAGCAGGATGTTTTTGCCTTTAAACTCGCTGTCCATCGGATTCAGCTTCTGCCGCACGGATTTTTTACGCGTCGCCTGTCCGGGCATGATGAAGGTACGGCCGATGTAGCGGTTTTTGATGAACCCTTCGCGATACGGTTTGCCCAAATATGCGGCCAGCTCCATCGCGCTGGGGCGGCTGGTATCGGGAATCGGCATCACGACGTCGATTTGGCTCAAGTCCAACTCCCTTTTGACTTTTTCCGCCAGTTTAACCCCCATATTGACGCGTGCCTGATAAACGGACACGCCGTCGATAACGGAATCCGGGCGGGCAAAATAAACATATTCGAACAGGCAGGGCGCAAGTTTGCTTTGACGGGCGCATTGGCGGCTGTACAGTTTGCCGTCAAGGGTGATGAATACGGCCTCGCCCGGCGCGATGTCGCGCTCCAATTCGAAAGCCAGGCTGTTGAAAACGACGGATTCGGAGGCCACCCCCCAATCGGTTTCGCCTTTATCGTTGGTCTGTTTGCCCAACACCAGCGGACGGATGCCGTACGGGTCGCGGAAGGCCAACAAGCCGTAGCCTGCAATCAAGGCTACCACACCGTACGCACCGCGCACCCGGCGGTGCAGTTCGCCGACAGCATTGAAAATATGGTCGATTTCCAACCTGTGGCCGTCTGAAGCGGCAACCTCGCGATGCAGTTCGTGCGCCAAAACGTTCAGCAGCACTTCGGAATCTGAACCGGTATTCACATGGCGCAGGTGTTTGTCGCACACGCTTTGGTACAGCTCGTCGGTATTGGTCAGATTGCCGTTGTGCGCCAGCACGATGCCGAACGGAGAACTGACATAAAACGGCTGCGCCTCAGCCGTGCTGCCCGCATTACCCGCCGTCGGATAGCGGACATGGCCGATGCCGACAGAACCGGTCAAATCGCGCATATTACGGGTGCGGAACACTTCGCGCACCATGCCCTTTCCTTTGTGCATATGGAAAGTGGAACCTTCCAATGTGGCAATACCGGCCGCATCCTGTCCCCTGTGCTGCAACATTTGCAGACCATCATACAGCAACTGGTTTACCGGTTCGTGTGCCACAAGGCCGAAAACACCACACATTGAATTCTCCCCCAACAGTTAAAACGACGGATAGCTGACTTTTTTCGCCAGATATTCCGGCAAGTACGGCACGGCCACAGAAGCCGCTCCTTCGAAAAATGGCGAACTGTAAGCATTCTGCCATTCATCGCTCTTTGGCAAATCGGTAAAAGCGCAAACCAAAACGACCAGTGTGACCACGGCAAAACCGCGCAGCAGGCCGAACACCGCGCCGAGAAAACGGTTCACGCCCCCCAAACCGATTGCCTTGATTGCACCGGTCAGCAGGGAGCGTAAAAAAAACAGCAGCAGCAAAGCGGCGGCAAACCCCGAAATAAAGCCCGCCACGGCCGCCAAAGCAGACGGCCGGATAAAGCTGAAAACCGTCTCGGCCAAAGGCTGGGCCGCCATTTTGGCCGCAATCAGACTCAGCACCCAGCTGACCAAAGACAACACTTCTCCAACCAGGCCGCGCATCATGGCCAGCACCACGGAGAGGCCGATGGCACATAAAGCAAATATATCGAATAAGGTCATTTCGTTATCAAGGGGCAGCCATTATGGTGGCCGTCTGAAAAATCCTGCTTCGGGCAAAATACGTCAGGCCGTCTGAAAATACCGTATGCAGCACTTTTCAGACGGCCTTTTCAGGCTATTTACTCAAAATCACCACGCCGTCGACACCTTGCAGGCGGATTTTCGCCAAAGCATTCTGTGCCGCTTCCTGGCTGCTGAAACTACCGGTGCGTACGCGGTAGACTTTGCCTTTGGCCGTATCTACTTCGTTGATGGAGGCACTGTATCCGGCATCCGCCAAGCGCTGCTGGACTTTTTTAGCCTGCGCCTGCGAATTATAAGCACCTGCCTGTATCATCGCACGCCGGCCTTTCTGGTTATTCAATATTTCCTTCGGATCAGCCTTGGCGGGCTTGGATTTGTTTTCCAATGCCTGCTGAGCTTTGTTGCCGGCGGTTTTTTTCGCGTCGTCGCGTTTTTTCTGTTCGGCCAACCGCTTATCTTCTTCGGCCTTTTTCGCTTCGGCCTGTTTGCGCTCTTCCAAACGTTTTTTCCGCTCGGCCAAACGTTTTTCTTCTTCCGCTACTTTCGCTTCGGCCTGTTTGAGTTCTTCCAGCCGTTTCTTGCGTTCGGCCAGGCGTTTTTCTTCATCCGCTATTTTCGCTTCGGTCTGTTTGCGTTCTTCCAAACGTTTTTTCTGCTCGGCCAAGCGTTTTTCCTCGGCTGCTTTTTTCGCGTCGTCGCGTTTTTTCTGTTCAGCCAGACGCTTCTCTTCTTCAGCCTTTTTCATTTCGGCCTGTTTGCGCTCTTCCAAACGCTTTTTCTGTTCGGCCAGACGCTTCTCTTCTTCAGCCTTTTTCATTTCGGCCTGTTTGCGCTCTTCCAAACGCTTTTTCTGCTCGGCCAGACGTTTTTCTTCCTCAGCCTTTTTCATTTCAGCTTGTTTGCGCTCTTCCAAACGTTTTTTCTGTTCGGCCAGGCGTTTTTCTTCCTCAGCCTTTTTCATTTCAGCTTGTTTGCGCTCTTCCAAACGCTTTTTCTGTTCGGCTAGACGTTTTTCTTCCTCAGCCTTTTTCATTTCAGCTTGTTTGCGCTCTTCCAAACGTTTTTTCTGCTCGGCCAAGCGTTTTTCTTCCTCAGCCTTTTTCATTTCGGCCTGCTTGCGTTCTTCACGCTGTTGTTTCAATTCGGCCAGGCGTTCTTCTTCTTTCAAACGCTTTTCTTCCGCGCGCTGTTTCGCTTCCAGCCTTTTTTGTTCTTTAGCCTGTCTTTCGGCGAGGCGTTTTTCCTCGGCTTCCTGTTTTTGTTTGGCCAAGCGGGCTTCTTCTTCCCGTTTGGCGCGTTCGGCTGCTTCCTCTTCTGCCGCCAAACGATCGGCTTCGGCTTTCCGTTCCGCTATTTCCCTGGCTTTTTCTTCAGCCTGGCGTTTAGCCTCGGCTGCTTTTTGCGCTGCTTTGCGCTCGGCTTTTTCCGCTGCCTGTTTGTTGCTGTTGTTGATGGTTATGGCGGGAAGCGGCTGCCGGTCGTAATCATTGTTGGGTTCGGCTTTTTTTACCACGGTGTGCACGTTGCCGTCGTCGCCTTGCGCTTCTACTGTTTCCTGGCCTTCCTTCAATTCATATACGGGCGGCACTTCCTTGGCCTTTTCAGACGGCATCTCGAAGGTGTCGTTGGCGGCTTCATCCTGAGTCGAACTGCCGCCGGCAAGCAGCGGATTTTCCAATTCGTCTTGTCTGGTTTTGCCGCCCGCAGGCTCGATTGTCTTGGGGGTCAATATTTCGGGCTGCCCGCCGTCTTTATTGATGCTGATGTTCTGGGCGGCATTGCCGCCCTCGTCGCCGCCGTTTACAGCGACGCCGAATACGATGCCCGCCACCAGTACCATGGCCGAAGCCCCTACCAGGCGGCGGCGGTTTTTCCGTTTTAATTGCTCGTATTCGTTCATCGAATCCAATCGTTTGTCTGCCATTTTGAACCTTGTCTGTCTTACCCGGCGGCGTGGTGTCCGGTGGGTTTGTCTTGATGTTCCATCACTTCCGCTACGGTATGGAAGGAACCGAAGGCCACAATTCTATCATTTTCCGTACTGTCGGCAAAAGCGGCGTGATACGCCGAGGCAATGTCGCCGAACATTCGGATATTGGCGATTCCGTGCGCTTCCAGTTTGGCCTGCAGTGCGACCGCATTCATGCCCCGCGGCAGATGGAGCGGGGCGACGTACCAAACGTCGAACTGGTCTTTCACGATTTCCAATACGCCGTCTATGTCTTTGTCGGCCAACATGCTGAATACGGCCGTCCGTTTTTGCGCGAAAGGCAGGCCGATGAGGCTTTGGCGCATGGCGCGGGCGGCGTGCGGGTTGTGGCCGACATCCCAAACGGTCAGCGGCCGTCCGGGCAGCACTTGGAAGCGGCCGGGGTTTTCCGCCGACAGCAGGCCGCGTTTGATTGCCCCCACGTCAATCGGCAGGCGGTCGCCTAGGCATTCGACAACGGCCAGGGCGACTGAGGCATTGCCCAATTGATAGCCGCCGCGCAAGGCCGGCATGGGCAGGGCGTTGCGGTTGCGTTTGAGGCCGTCTGAAAAAAGCGTGCCGCGTTCGGGATGGAAACGGAACGACCATTGTTGGTTTTCCAATTTGCCGAAACTGAAATCGCGTTTGGCCAGCAGCAGCTGCGCACCGATGTCGGCGGCATGTGCGGCCAACGACTGCGGCGGCGGATTTTGCCCGCAGACGGCCGGTTTGCCCGCGCGGAAAATCCCGGCCTTTTCAAAACCGACCTGTTCGACCGTATCGCCCAAAAACGCCTGATGGTCCAAATCGATGCTGGTTACCGCCGCGACGTCGCCGTCAAATACGTTTACCGCATCCAAACGCCCGCCAAGGCCGACTTCCAATATCATCACGTCCACACGTTCGCGTAGGAAAATATCCACTGCGGCCAAAGTATTGAACTCGAAATAAGTCAGCGAAATATCGCCGCGCGCCGCTTCGATGCGCTCGAATGAGGCGGTTATGGCTTCGTCCGGCACAGGCCCGCCGTTTACGGCAATCCGTTCGTTGTAGCGCAAAAGGTGCGGGCTGGTCAGTGTGCCGGTTTTGAAACCGGCCTCTTTGTAGATATGGGTCAGGAAGGCGCAGACCGAACCTTTGCCGTTGGTGCCGCCCACTACGATGACGGGGCATTCCGGCTGCAATGCCATCCGCCGGCGCACTTCGCCGACGCGTTCCAAACCCATGTCGATTACGCCGTTGCTGTGTGCCGTTTCCAGATGGGAAAGCCATTCACCAAGAGATTTCATTTGTTTGCCTTCTGTTTGCTGTTTGATATAGTAGGCCGTCTGAAAACCTGTTTTTGCGTCGCACGGCGGCTTTCAGACGGCCTCAATTCCTTAGCCGGCAGATTTGGCCAATTCGGCACGCATCTGCCCGATAACCGCTTTGTAATCGGGCTGCCCGAAAATCGCCGATCCCGCCACGAAGGTATCCGCTCCGGCAGCCGCCACTTCGGCAATATTGCCGACTTTGATGCCGCCGTCTACCTCCAAAGCAATCCGCCTGCCCGCAACCACCTGATATTCATCCAATAAAGCGCGAGTACGGCGGATTTTCTCCAAAGTATGCGGAATAAAGCCCTGCCCGCCGAATCCCGGATTGACCGACATCAGCAGCACCATATCCAAACGGTCGAGCACGTTTTCCAAAACCGATACCGAAGTCGCCGGATTCAACACCAATCCGGCCTGACAGCCGTGTTCGCGAATCAGGCCCAAACTGCGGTCCACATGGCGGCTGGCTTCGGGATGGAAGGTAATGATGTCCGCCCCCGCTTTGGCAAAGGCAACAATCAAATCGTCCACCGGCTCCACCATCAGGTGAACGTCTACCGGCACCGAAGCATAAGGTTTCAGCGCGGCGCACACCATGGAGCCGAAAGTCAGATTGGGTACATAATGATTGTCCATCACATCGAAATGAATCAAATCCGCCCCGGCCTCGACAACGCTGCCGACTTCCTCGCCCAATCTGGCAAAATCGGCAGATAAAATGCTGGGGGCAATACGGAATTTCTGCATAGCGGCTTCCTTTTCCTGAAAATGGCTTACAACCGGTTCGTTCTTTTTGCCTGACGGGCCGCTGCGTATCAACGGCCGTCTGCATTTTCATTCAACATAAAATTTTTTGAAATTGTATTTTCACAACAAAAAGCGGCACGGCAAACCGTTAAAACCGGCAGAGCGCATAATATTTAATCAATCGTTATTTGTTTTACCCAAGTTTACGGCTATTATACCGTGTTTGACACGTCGTCCCCGTATATTTCCGCCTTAATTTCGAAGCCCGAATAGAAGATAAGAAGGTCATACCGTGCTTACTCCATCCGAACACCGAATCTTGGGTATCCTCGCCGTCAGCGCGCCCTTAAGCTGCCTGTCCCTCCCCGCTTCGGCCCTGACCATTCAGGATTTTCATCCGAACTGCGACATCCGCCAACTGAACCTGAGCCGCGATCAATACGAATCCTTGCGCGGCCTGCGCGGAGAATACAAGCAGGCTGTGGAAAAGCTGAACCTGCAAAACAGGGGGAGCGAACGCCCGCTTCGGGACAACCTGCTGCGCGTATTGTCCAATCCGCACTTCGACGAAAGGCAGGCTCAACGTTATGTCAGCGAACGGTACGGCTACGGCCTGCAGTTCGCGGTGGACGAATTGTCCGTTCAGCATAAGTTTTATCATTCGCTGACACCCGCCCAGCAGCGGATTTGGCTGCAAAAATGCCTGTATTGAACCGCCGCAAAAAATATCAAACCCGACCGGTGGCCGCACCAACGGCATCATGGTCGGATTTGTTGCATTCAGGCAAACGCCATTTTTTCAGACGGCCTGAAAACATGATTCGGGCCGTCTGAAATCCCTGCCCTATTCCGCCTCCTCAAAGCCCGTTACCTGCAACCCGAAACCGTTCAAGCCGTTCATCGAGGAAGGCTTGCCCATCACGCGCATTTTCTGCACGCCCAGTCCGGCCAGAATCTGCGCACCGATGCCGTAGGTTTTCCTGTCCCATTTCTTCACTTGGAAACTGTTTTTCGGCAGGGTGCGCTCCAGCAGCGCGGAACCGTCCTCCGTGCGGTGCAACAGGATGGCCACCCCGCTTTCGGCCTGACTGAGGTGCGACAGTGCCGTGGGCAGCGGCCAAGAATGGTTGGGGTCGATTTGCAGGAAGTCCATCGCGCTGAACGGCTCGTGCACGCGCACCAGCGTTTCCCTGTCGGCGGAAATTTCGCCTTTCACCAATGCCAGATGTGTTTCGCCCGACAGCTTGTCCACATAAACGTGCTGTCGGAACTCGCCCCAAGGCGTATGAACCAGCGTATCGCCCATCTCCTCCAACAGGCTTTCCGTGCGGCTGCGGTATTCGATTAAGTCGGCAATCGTGCCGATTTTGATGCCGTGTTCTTCGGCAAACTTCATCAGTTCGGGCATACGCGCCATCGTGCCGTCGTCGTTCAGAATCTCGCAAATCACGCCGGCAGGCATCAGGCCGCTCATCTGTGCCAAATCCACCGCCGCCTCGGTGTGCCCGGCGCGCACCAACACGCCGCCTTTTTGCGAACGCAGCGGGAAAATATGTCCGGGCTGGACAATGTCTTCCGGCCGCACTTCGGGCGAAACGGCCGTCTGAATCGTATGCGCGCGGTCGGCGGCGGAAATACCCGTGCTGATGCCTTCTGCGGCTTCGATGGAAACGGTGAAATTGGTGCCGTATTGCGCACCGTTTTTCTGCGTCATCTGCGGCAGGCGCAGGCGGTCCACCAATTCGTCGTTCATCGGCAGACAAACCAGCCCGCGCGCGTGTTTAATCATAAAGTTAATCGCCTGCGGGGTAACGAATTGGGCGGCCATCACCAAATCGCCTTCATTTTCGCGGTCTTCGGCGTCGGTGATGATGACCATTTTGCCGGCCTTGATGTCGGCCAGGATTTCGGGAATGGTGGAAACAGCTGTCATGGTGTGTTTACCTTCTTGTAAATTTTGGGACGGGGCGTGGACGGTATCAAGCCACATGGCGGGCATCGCGGCGGCCTGTTCGATTTTGCGGGCCTTCTTTTCGCCGAAAGATTTGTTTTTCAACAGGGCGGAAAGCTCGCCGGGATTGACGGCGGCGGTTTGGGCGAAGAGTGCCTGCCTGCCGCCGCAGCGTTCGTCTATCCACTGCCGCAGGTTGGCGCGGCGCAGTTCGGTGATATTCATGAAAGTTTACTGAATAGTATGGAAGCGGCATTGTATGCCTTTATTTACCGTCAAGTAAACATTTTGCCTATTTGCAGTCGGAAAAACGTTTTTCAGACGGCCTCATCCTCGCGGATGGTGCTCGGAGACGATATTTTTCAGCCGTTCGTTGGCGACATGGGTGTAGATTTGGGTGGTGCTGATATCGGCATGGCCGAGCAGGCTTTGAACGACGCGCAAATCCGCGCCGTGATTGACCAGATGGGTGGCAAAGGCATGGCGCAGGCTGTGCGGGCTGAGGTGGCGGATTCCGGCCGCTTCGGCATACTTGTCGACAATCATCCATGCCAGCTGGCGGCTGATGCCGTTGCGCTTCTGTCCGACGAACAATTCGTCGCAGCGGGCGTTTTTCAGTAAAACGGGACGGGCCTGCGCCAGATAACGTTCTATCCAATATGAGGCTTCTTCGCCCATCGGCACCAAACGCTGTTTGCCGCCTTTGCCGATGGTAACGACCAGGCCGCGCTGCAAATCGATTTCACCCAACGTCAGCTTGACTGCCTCGCTGACGCGCAGCCCGGAGGCATACATCAATTCCAACAAAGCCTTGTCGCGCAGGCCGTGCGGGCTGTCGGTATCGGGGGCGGCCAGCAGCATTTCGATTTGGCTTTCGCTCACGATGGCGGGCAGGGTGCGTTCCTGCTTAGGCGCGGTCAGATATTCGGTCGGGTCGTTGGAAAGCTGTTCCGTTTCCAGCAGCCAGCCGTAAAACCGTTTGCAGGCCGACAATGCCCGCGCCTGCGAACGCGTTTTTTCGTCGGGATGGTAAAGGGCGGCAGCCAAACCGCTGCCGTCGGCCGACAGCCAGTCTTCGCCCTGCCCCGCCAAACGGACGGCGATTTTGTTCAAATCGCGCCGGTAGGCCGCCAGCGTATTCGCGCTCAAACGTTCCTGAAGCCAAAGGTGGTCGAGAAAACGGTCGGTCAAATCACTCATGGTTTTCAGACGGCCTTCAAAGCATCCAACACTTCCTGCGCATGTCCGGCCACTTTGACTTTGCGCCATTCGTGGGAAATTTCGCCGTTTTTGTCCAACACGAACGTGCTGCGTTCGATACCCAGCGATTCCTTGCCGTAGAGTTTTTTCAGCTTGATAACGTCAAACTGCTTACAGACGGCCTCATCTTTGTCGCTCAATAATTCAAATTGGAAGCCCTGTTTGGCGCAAAAATTCTGATGCGATTTCACGCCGTCGCGCGAAATACCCACCACCGTATAACCCAAAGCCTGAAACTCCGGCAGCAGGCGGTTGAAATCCAAGCCCTCGGTGGTACAGCCGGGCGTGCTGTCTTTTGGATAAAAATAAACCACCAGCGGCAGATGGCCGGCAGAATCGAAATCGCTGCCGGACGATGATGGCAAAGTAAATTGATACGGCATTTTGCACTCCTGAAAAAGCGCGATGGTAGGCCGTCTGAAAACAATAGGCAAGGCTTGGAAGGCACATCTTCTTTTTCAGACGGCCACTTATCCACAGTTTACCTATTTTAACGCTTGACTTATCCACAGGAGGCTCTATATAGCGTGGCATGAAAAATCAAACCGAGTAAGGAGTCATTATGAGATTCGACAAATTAACCGCCAAATTCCAACAAGCCCTTGCAGAAGCTCAGAGTTTGGCGTTGGCTGCGGACAGCAGCTATCTGGAAGCAGGCTTCGTGCTGAAAGCCCTGCTTGACGACCAAAACAGCGGAGCCGCCGCGCTCTTGGCCCATGCGGGCGTGAACGTGCCGCAGATGAAGCAGCGTTTGCAGCAGCATTTGAACAGCCTGCCGAAAGTATCCGGCCAGGGCGGCGATATTCTGCCCAGCCGCGAATTGCAGGCGGTGTTGAACCTGATGGACAAAGCGGCAACCAAACGCGGCGATGCCTATATTGCCAGCGAACTTTTCCTGCTCGCCTTAGTGCAGCAGAACGATGCGACCGGCAAAATCCTGAAAGAAGCCGGCGCGACCGAACAAAACATCAATGCCGCGATTGACGCGGTACGAGGAGGACAAAACGTGAACGATGCCAATGCCGAAGACCAACGCGATGCTCTGAAAAAATACACGCTCGACCTGACCCAGCGCGCCCGCGACGGCAAGCTTGACCCCGTTATCGGCCGCGATGACGAAATCCGCCGCGCGATTCAAGTATTGCAACGCCGCACTAAAAACAACCCCGTGCTGATCGGAGAACCGGGCGTGGGTAAAACTGCCATCGTCGAAGGTTTGGCGCAACGCATCGTCAACGGCGAAGTGCCTGAATCCCTGCGCAACAAACGCCTGCTGGTTTTGGATTTGGCGGCATTGATTGCCGGCGCAAAATACCGCGGCGAATTTGAAGAACGCTTGAAAGGCGTGTTGAACGACTTGGCGAAAGACGACGGCAATACTTTGATTTTCATCGACGAAATCCATACTTTGGTCGGCGCGGGCAAAACCGACGGCGCGATGGACGCGGGCAATATGTTGAAACCGGCTTTGGCTCGCGGCGAACTGCACTGCATCGGCGCAACCACCTTGGACGAGTACCGCCAATACATCGAAAAAGACGCGGCACTCGAACGCCGCTTCCAAAAAGTATTGGTCGGCGAACCCAGCGTGGAAGACACCATCGCCATACTGCGCGGTTTGCAGGAACGCTACGAAATCCACCACGGCATCGACATCACCGACCCCGCCATTGTTGCCGCCGCGGAATTGAGCGACCGCTACATTACCGACCGCTTCCTGCCCGATAAAGCGATTGATTTGATTGACGAAGCCGCCAGTCGCATCAAAATGGAGCTGGACAGCAAACCCGAGCAGATGGACAAACTCGACCGCCGCATCATCCAGCTCAAAATGGAAAAAATGCACGTTGCCAAAGAAAGCGACGACGCCAGCAAAAAACGTTTGGAGCTGATAGACGAAGAAATCGACGGCCTGCAAAAAGAATATGCCGATTTGGACGAAATCTGGAAAGCCGAAAAAGCCGCGTCTTCCAGCACTGCCGACATCAAGAAACAGATGGACGACATCAAAGTCAAAATCGAGCAGGCCAAACGCCAAGGCGACTTCGCCCGTGCGTCCGAACTCGAATACGGCGAGTTGCCGAAATTAGGCGCGCAGTTGCAGGCAGCGGAAAGCAACCCCGACGGCAAAAAACAAAACAAACTCTTCCGCACCGAAGTCGGCGCGGACGAAGTGGCAGAGATCGTATCGCGCATGACCGGCATCCCAGTGTCCAAAATGATGGAAGGCGAACGCGACAAGCTATTGAAAATGGAAGAAGTATTGCACCGCCGCGTGGTCGGTCAAGACGAAGCTGTGCGTGCCGTGTCCGATGCCATCCGCCGCAGCCGCTCCGGTCTTGCCGATCCGAACAAACCTTACGGCAGCTTCCTGTTCCTAGGGCCGACCGGTGTGGGTAAAACCGAGTTGTGCAAAGCCCTGGCAGGCTTCTTGTTTGACAGCGAAGACCACCTCATCCGTATCGACATGTCCGAATACATGGAAAAACACGCCGTTGCCCGCCTGATTGGCGCGCCTCCGGGCTATGTCGGCTACGAAGAAGGCGGCTACCTGACCGAACAAGTCCGCCGCAAACCGTACAGCGTGATTCTTTTGGACGAAGTGGAAAAAGCCCATCCCGACGTGTTCAACATCCTGCTGCAAGTATTGGATGACGGTCGTTTGACCGACGGACAAGGTCGCACTGTGGACTTCAAAAACACCGTCATCGTGATGACTTCCAACATCGGCAGCCAGCACATTCAACAAATGGGCACGCAGGATTACGAAGCCGTGAAAGAAGCGGTGATGGAAGAAGTGAAAGCCTACTTCCGTCCCGAAATGATCAACCGTATCGACGAAGTGGTTGTGTTCCACGGACTGAATCAGGAGAATATCCGCAACATCGCGAAAATCCAGCTCAAAGGTTTGGAAAAACGTTTGGAAGCGCAGCACCTGCACCTGAAAGTGGACGATTCCGCTTTGGATTTGATTGCCGAAGCCGGTTTCGACCCCGTGTACGGCGCACGTCCGCTCAAACGCGCTATCCAGTCGGAAATCGAGAACACGTTGGCAAAAGCCCTGCTCGAAGGCAAATACGCACCCGACAGCACAATTCATGTGAAAGAAAAGGGCGGCAAGCTGGTGTTTGCTTGATTTGAACTCAGTGTGAAATAAGAGGCCGTCTGAAAATCCCGCAACCGGGTTTTCAGACGGCCTCTTCCTATTGCAATTAAATAATCTCGATACAAAACATTCGGCAAATGCTTTAGTCCTTCGTTATAATATACGTCGTATGCACTTTCGCATATTTTTAAAGTTAGGACAAACAAATGAAAATGAAATGGCTTGCCCTAGTAACGGCTGCCGCATTGGGTTTAACCGCTTGCGGAAACAAAGACAAACAGGCATCCGCACCGGCACCTGACGCCCCCGCACAAACCGCCTCAGGCAATACGGCAGGCACTCCCGCACCTGCCGACAAACAGGCCGAAGAAGCCAAACCCGTGGTTTCTTCAGGTAATTTCCTGGCTGACGCCGCTGCCCTGCAAGCTGCAGAAGATGCGTTGAAAGCCCTGCCGCAATTCGGCGGCAAACCGGTTAACATTTTCCAAAATATCCATTTCTATGGCGGCGAGCGTCCGCGCATCATTGCGGAAATCCAAGACCCCAATAATCCGGACAATATCGACCACTATGAATTTGAAGACGGCAAATGGAGTGAACCGCAGCCGGTCCGCATTTCCGGCGGCGGCAATATGAAAGACAATGTGTTCCCGTTGGCTGAAATCAAGTTTGCCGATATTGCGAAAATCACTCAGGTTTTCAACGAAAAAGCCAAAGAAGTGAACGCGGAAGGTGCGGAGTTGGATCATGTGTACTACTCTTTGTTTGTGCCGACAGGCAAAACCAAATGGTATACCAGCAATCTCTCAACCGACCGAGCGGAATACGAGTTTGAGTTTAACAAAGACGGTTCTTTGAAAAGCTTTAAAAAACGTTAATCGTTAAGTAGCCGTGCCTTTTGAACGGCGGTGCTTATGCGGTATCGCATAGTCAAGGTTCGCCGCTCAGACAGTCAGGCTCAATTTAGAGGCTGTCTGAAAATCCTGCAACGGGGTTTTCAGACGGCCTTTGTTTATTTTTCCGCCAACAGGCTCAGGAGAAGTTTTTTTTCTGCGTCGTTGAGGCCGCCTTCAACGGTTTTTCTTTTCAGTGCTTCGAGTTGTGCATAGCGGAATTCTTTGATCAGTTTTCCCATACCGTCTGAAAAGGCGGTTTCGTTTTCTTCGCCGCCGTCTTCGCCGTCATCCAAACCGCCGGCTTGATAAATCTGTTGCAAGACATTGCCGGTGTCGGTGTCGCGGAAGTGTTCCCAAATGCGCGCATGATCGGGTGGAGTATTGCCTGAGAGGATAAAGTCGGCGATGTTGGCCAGGCAGGCGGTATCGCCTTCGAGGACGACGTATTCGGGCAGGCGGACGTGAACCGCCCAGGTAGGATTGGACAGCAGGCTGCGGATTTGGCGTTGCGCGAGGGTTAGCATGGCGGGCTGGCGGCGGGTTTCGCGCGGCAGTTTGTAACTTTTGGCCTGTACGCGGCGCGGCGGGGCTTCCTGCCCGAGCAGGACGGCGAGGTCTGCGGGGTCGATGCCGACAAGTTCGGCCAGCCGTTGTTTGAGCAGGAAGCCGAGGGCGGGCGCGGTAATTTGTGCCAGAAGCGGTGCGGCGGTTTTCAGCAGGCGCGATTTGCCTTCCTGCGTCGCCAGGTTGAGGCCGTCTGAAAGTGCCTGCCAGAAATATTCGGACAGGGGTTTGCTCTGGTGGATGAGTGCGTCTTCAAATTGCGTTTTGCCGTGGGCGCGGATGTAGCTGTCGGGGTCGTGTTCGGGCGGCAGGAAGAGGAAATTGAGGGATTTGCCGTCTTTGAGCTGCGGCAGGGCGTTTTCAAGCGCGCGCCAGGCGGCTTTCCGGCCTGCGGCATCGCCGTCGAAGCAAAAATAGATTTCGTCGGACTGCCGCATCAGGATTTTGATGTGTTCGCCCGTGGTGGACGTGCCGAGTGAGGCGACGGCGTAGGGAATGCCGAACTGCGCCAAGGCCACCACGTCCATATAGCCTTCTACGACGAGTATCCGTCCTGCATCGCGCACGGCGTTGCGGGCTTCGTAGAGGCCGTAGAGGTTGCGGCCTTTGTCGAACAGCGGGGTGTCGGGCGAATTGAGGTATTTGGGCTTGCTGTCGTCCAAAACGCGGCCGCCGAAACCGATGACGCGCCCTTGCTGGTCGCGGATGGGAAACATGATGCGGTGGCGGAAACGGTCGTAGTATCGGTTTTGCTCTTCGTTATGGATGACCTGCCCGCATTCCGTCAGGGCGCTGCTGGGATAGGGCTGGAAGACTTGCGCCAGCGGCTGCCAGCCGTCGGGTGCATAACCCAATCCGTAATGGCCGATGATTTCGGCATTCAGGCCGCGTCCGTCGAGGTATTGGCGTGCGGGCGGGTTGATTTGGAGCTGGTGGCGGTAAAAATCGGCGCAGGCTTGCAGGGTTTCTTCCAGCGTTTGCTGTTTTTTCTTGCGTTCGGCACGGATTTCCGGTGCTTCCATGCGCCCTTTTTCGTGCGGAACCGTCATGCCTGCGCGGTCGGCAAGGTATTGGACGGCATCGGGGAAACTCATGCCCTGCTGTTCCATCAGAAAGCCTATCGCGCTGCCGTGCGCGCCGCAGCTGAAGCAGTGGTAGAACTGTTTGCTCGGGCTGACGGAGAACGACGGCGTTTTTTCTTTGTGAAACGGGCAGCAGGCCATGTAGTTCGCACCGCTTTTCTTCAGCGGCACGCGTTCGTCTATGATGTCTACAATGTCGGTTTTGGCCAGCAGGTCGTCGATAAAGTCGGAAGGAATCATGGGCGGCGGTTGCGGAGGATGAGGGAATACAGGATGCGGAACAGCAGCAGCGCGGGTATCGTCGCCGCCATATAGAGGAAGAACTCACCGCCGCCGATGCGGTCAGACACAAAAAGATAACCGAACCACATAGCGGCGGCAAAGGTGGTCAAAATCACCGTCATGGTAAAGGTTTTGTGATTCATATCGCGCTTCCTCGAATTCGGGCGGCCGGAAACCGAAGCATACCGAAAAAGCCGCCGTATTGCCATTTCCGCGCTCCGAAGGCCGTCTGAAAAAACGCAGCCGCCTTTTTCAGACGGCCTTCGGCTATAATCCGCTTCTTTTTCTATTTTTGGAACCCCGATGCACAGCCCGGCCTATCTGCAACAGCTTAACGACAAAACCGCCCTGCTCCGCCGCCTGTTTTCCGGCATCTCCATGCCCGAATGGCAGGTTTTCCCTTCACCCGAACAACATTACCGGATGCGTGCCGAATTCCGCATTTGGCACGAAGGCGACGGCATCAGCTACGCCATGTTCGAGCGCGGGCAAAAAGCGGGTACGGCCTCGCTGATCCGCCTTACCGATTTCCCCGCCGCATCTGCCGCCATCAACCGCCTGATGCCGCTTTTACTGGCCGAACTGTCCGCCGACCCGTTGTTGAAAAACCGCCTCTACCAATGCGAATTCCTCAGCACCTTGAGCGGCGAAATGCTGGTCAGCCTGATTTACCACCGCAAACTCGACGACGGCTGGAAACACGCCGCCCTCGCCCTGCAGGAAAAACTCGGCATATTCATCATCGGCCGCAGCAAGGGGCAGAAACTGGTGCTGGCGCAGGATTTCGTTACCGAAACGCTGACGGTAAACGGCGAAACCTTCCGCTACCGCCAAACGGAAGGCGGCTTCACCCAACCGAATGCCGCAGTATGCGAAAAAATGCTGGAATGGGCATGCGATTGCGCCCAAACGCCAAACGGCGACCTGCTCGAACTCTATTGCGGCAACGGCAACTTCACCCTGCCGCTCTCCCGCCGCTTCCGCCGGGTTTTAGCCACCGAAGTTTCCAAAACCTCGGTACAGGCGGCACAATGGAACATTGAGGCAAATGGCGCGGACAACATCCGCATCGCCAGACTGTCGGCAGAAGAATTCACCGAAGCGTTTAACGGCAGCCGCGAATTCCGCCGCCTGCAGGAACAGCAAATCGACTTGGCCGAATACGGCTTTTCCACCGTCTTCGTCGATCCGCCGCGTGCAGGCGTGGACGACGACACCTTAAAACTGCTGGCGCGTTTCGACCGCATCATCTACATCTCCTGCAACCCGGAAACCTTACGCGCCAATCTGGACGCGCTGCTGCAAACGCACACCGTGGAACGCGCCGCCCTATTCGACCAATTCCCGTTTACCGGCCACATCGAAAGCGGGCTGCTGTTACACAAAAAGGCCGTCTGAAAACGGCAAACGGCAACGCAAAAATAGGTTAAAATCCGCCGTCTGTCATTTTTCATTCCCATCCGGAGCATTTATGAACCAATTCGAACCCTCTTCCTTCCAACCCGAACCGCCCCCCGCACCCGTGCCGCAGCAGCCGCAAGGCAACCAGCCGCCGCGCCTGTTTGCCGAGCCGCGCAAAGTTCCTGCCGGCGAAGGTGCGGCGTGGATAGGCGATGCCTGGCGGATTTTCAAAAAACGCCCGGGCACATGGGTGCTGATGGTGTTCATCATGCTTCTGATTATGTTCGTCGGATCGTTTGTCCCCGGCGTCAGCATGGTCATCAACCTGTTACCGATATTCTTCACCGGCGGCTTTATGCTTTCCTGCGACGCGCTGGAAGAAGGCGGCGAACTGGAAATCGGCTACCTTTTTTCCGGTTTCAAATACAAATTCAAAGAACTGGTCATCCTGGCCCTGCTCTATGTCGTGGCAATCCTATTCATTGTGCTCATCGCCGGCATCCTGCTCGCCGCTTTTGTCGGCTTCAATTTCGGCAGCGACTTCCAAGCCGCTGTGGGCGGCAATGTTTCTGCAGAAGACTTCTTAATGGTTATATTGCTGTTTTTGATCATGCTGCTGTTTATCATTCCCGTCCAGATGACCATTGTCTTCTCTCCCGCCCTGGTCGTCCTGCACGACGTACCGCCGTTTGAGGCAATGAAGATGAGCTTCAAAGGCTGCCTGAGGAATTTGGGGGCGTTTTTGGTCAACGGATTGGCATGGGCAGGTATCGGACTGATTTTCTTTGGCATCTTCTTTGCTATTATTGCTTTATCCGCCGGCGTATCCAGTATGAGCAGCGGCGATATCGGCGTCGGCCCCGCCATCGCCATGTTCCTGTTGTTTGTCCCGATATATTTTGTACTCGCCAGCCTGACCAACCTTACCTCTTACACTTGCTACCGCAGCATCTGGACCGATCCGCCGCTACGCCGCAACGGCCGTTAAACCTGAATCCGAAGGCCGTCTGAAAAACCGTTTGTGCGGACTTTCAGACGGCCTTTGAACATTCATCCGCCAACGGTACGGCAAGGCAAGACGGCATATGTGATAGGGCAAAGCCGCAACCCGCCGCCTTACCCCGAAAATTCATTTGACCCGCCATACGAAAAGGCCGTCTGAAAGCCCGCACAAGCGGTTTTTCAGACGGCCTTTCGGCTTGTTGCGAATTTGATCTTTAGTAACGGTCGGCAATCAAGCCGTTTTCGTCCCAGAAAGTGCGGCTGATCAATTCGTCGTCCTGATAGACGGTTTCCGATTTTTTCGCACCGTTGTCGTACCATTCCAAAGTAAAGCCGCTGCGTTTTTTGTTGGCGAAATTCAGTTCGGCGGTGATGCGCCCCTGATTGTCCCAGCTGACCATTTCCACAGGCTGGTCGTTCTTCATCAGCACTTCGCTTTTCGGGCTGCCGTCGGGATACCATTGCCGCCATTTGCCTTCGGCTTTGTCGTTGTGGAATTCGATTTCGCTTTCTTTGCGCCCGTTTTGGTAATAGCGGACGCCCGTCCCTTCCGTTTGGCCGTTTTTATACGGCATTACGGCGGATTTGTTGCCGTTGTTGTGCCAGTTGGTCCATTCGCCGTGCGGCTTGCCGTTTTGAAACGGGGCGGACATTTTCCGTTTGCCGTTGAAATGCCACAGGGTAAGCGTGCCGTTTTCCAATTGCGGCACGAATTGGCGGATTTGCTTCAACGGCGCGCGGTAGGGGTCGGAATATTTTTTGCGCGACGGATAATAAAAATCCTGCACCGCCGCATTATTGCCCGACGGGGTGTATTCGCGCACATAAGCATAGGAGGCCGGTTTGTCGGTCGGCCTGCCCTGCTGGTCGAAGTAGATTTTCTGCGGAGCCGCCCAGGCGGCGGAAGCATAAGCGGCAAGCATGGCCGCAAACAGGGTTTTATTCATTATTTCTGCCAATAGGTTTTGATGTTGACGAATTCATATAAGCCGAATTCGGACAGTTCGCGCCCGTAGCCCGAAGCTTTCACGCCGCCGAAGGGCAGGCGCAGGTCGCTGCTGGTGTGGCGGTTGATGTATACCGCGCCAGTGTGCAGTTTTTCGGCGTAACGCCAGGCGGCCGCTTCGTCCGCGCTGTAAATGCTCGCGCCCAGGCCGTAGGGGTTGTCGTTGGCCAGCCCTACCGCATGTTCGGCATCGCGGGCGCGCAGGATGGCGGCAACGGGGCCGAATACTTCTTCGCGGTAGGCGCGGCAGGCGGGATTGACTTTGTCCAGCACGGTGGCGGGATAGAACCAGCCTTGTCCGGCGGGGATTTCGCCGCCGCACAGGATTTGCGCGCCGTTTGCCGCAGCATCAAGCACTTGGGCATGGACGCGCTCGCGCAAATCGGCGCGGTGCAGCGAAGCGAGCGTGGTTTGCGCGTCGAGCGGGTCGCCGGTTTGAAGTTTGGCGCATTCGTCCAGAAACAGGCGGATGAAGGGCTCGGCCACGGCTTCGGTAACGATGATGCGCTTGGCTGCGTTGCACGACTGCCCCGCGTCGCGGAAACGGGAATAGCACGCGTCTTTGGCCGTCTGCCGCAAGTCGGCATCGGGCAGGACGATAAAGGCGTTGCTGCCGCCCAGTTCGAGCACGGTTTTTTTCAGACGGCCTCCCGCTTCGGCAGCCAGTATGCGGCCGGTGTCGGCCGAACCGGTAAAGGCCAGCGCGTCGGTGTCAGCGATTGCCTGCGGGATGTCGGCGTGTTCCAACCATGCGGGTATCAGCGGGATGTCGCCGCCGACCAATTCAAACAGTGCGTTGCTGACGCGGGCGACGCTTGGCGCGGGTTTGACGGCACAGGCGTTACCGGTGCACAGGGCGGGAACGGCAAAACGCAGCACCTGCCAAACAGGGTAGTTCCACGGCATGACGGCCAGCACCACGCCCAAAGGTTCGAAACGCACCTGGCTCAGGCTGGCCTGTGTGGCGATGGTTTTGTGCGCCAGCAGTTCGGGGGCGAGGCGGGTGTAGTAGCGGATGAGTTCGACCGATTTGTCGAGTTCGGCGCGGCATTCAGTCAGGCAGCGGCCGACTTCTTCGCTGACCATGCGTGCCAGCCTGCCGCGTTCGGCATTTAGCCGTTGGGCGAAGGCGGACAGCAGCGCGGTGCGCGCGGTAACGGGCAATTCGGCGAAATGCCGCTGCCGCTGACGGAGCGCGCTTAAGGCCGTCTGAAATTCGGCCTGACTCTGCGGCGGGCGTTCATATAGGGTTTCGCCTGTCAGGATGTGGATGCTGCGGAACAATCTGAACTCCGTTTTTTGGGGTTGGGCGGTTTGGGTCGTCATTTGTTTTCAGACGACCTTTTTGTTTGATGGGGAGGCCGTCTGAAAAAGCGTAATCATACGCTGTTTATGGCGGAAAGTTTATATTTTATGGTTATTTGCCTGCCTTGGGACAGGTATAAACGGAAGTGGCCGGGCAGATTGCCGCGCCCCGCGCCGCACGGCCGTCCGCCAAGTTATAACCATTCTGTCTTAACATACAACCACACAGTCTTTTTATTTTCAGACGGCCTAAATTACATTGTCGGCCTGTTTTTTAACCATAACCAACCGACTATGCGCCTGTTAAAGACTCCCAGCGTACTGCCCGGCTTCAACATCAGCCTGGGGATTACCGTCCTGTGCCTGTCGCTGCTGGTGGTGCTGCCGTTCGCCATGATGGCCGTTACCGCCGCCGGCATGGGCTTTTCTTCATTTTGGCAGACCATCGCCGAGCCGCGCGTGCTGGCCGCCGTATGGCTGACGCTGAAAATGTCGTTTTTCGCCATGCTGACCAACATCGTTTTCGGCACGCTGACGGCATGGGTGCTGGTTCGTTATGAATTTCCCGGCAGGGGTTTGGTGAACGCGCTGGTGGATTTACCTTTCGCGCTGCCCACGGCGGTAACCGGCATCGCGCTGGCCACGCTGTACGCGCCCAACGGCTGGCTGGGGCGGTTTTTCCCGTTCAAAATCGCCTTCACGCCGACAGGCATTTGGATTGCCCTGGTGTTTGTCAGCCTGCCCTTTATCGTCCGCGCCGTGCAGCCCGTGCTGGAAGAATTGTCGGGCGAATACGAAGAAGCCGCCGCCACGTTGGGCGCGGGCCGTTTCACCACGTTCCGCCGCGTGCTGCTGCCCGAAATCGCTCCCGCCCTGCTCACGGGTGCGGGCATGATGTTCGCACGCGCGACGGGCGAATTCGGTTCGGTCATCTTCATCGCAGGCAATGTCCCGATGGTGTCCGAAATCCTGCCGCTGATCATCACCGGCAAGCTGGAACAGTATGACGTGCAGGGCGCGTCCGCCGTCGCGCTGTTTATGCTGTTAATTTCCTTCTCCATCCTGTTTGCACTCAATATCGCCCAATGGGCTTTGGGCAAACGTGCCGGAGCGAAAGCATGAAAACCAATCCGAATATTACCGAACCGCGCCCGCTGCAATGGCTGCTTATCGGCATCGCGCTGCTGTTTCTCGCCGTGATGCTGGTCATCCCGCTGGCGGCCGTGTTTGCCGAAGCCTTGAAGGGCGGCTGGCGACTATATCTGGCTTCGCTTTCCGACCCCGAAGCCTTGTCTGCTGTCAAATTAACCCTGATAACCGCCGCGATTGTCGTCCCCGTCAATGCGGTTTTGGGCGTGGCGATGGCGTGGCTGCTGACCCGCTTCGATTTTCGCGGCAAGCAGTTGCTGACCACCCTGCTCGATTTGCCGTTTTCCGTATCGCCCGTGGTGGCCGGTTTGATGTTTGTTTTGTTGTTCGGCGCACACACGGCATTGGGCGGTTGGTTGGAAGCGCACGGCATCCAAATCATTTTCGCCGTTCCGGGCATTATTCTGGCAACCCTGTTCGTTACCTTCCCCTTTGTCGCGCGCGAAATCATCCCGCTGATGCAGGCGCAGGGCGACAGCGAAGAACAGGCCGCGCTGATTCTCGGCGCGAACGGCTGGCAGATGTTTTGGCGCGTTACCCTGCCCAACATCAAATGGGCGCTGCTCTACGGCGTGATTCTCACCAACGCCCGCGCGATGGGCGAGTTCGGCGCGGTCAGCGTGGTATCGGGACACATACGCGGCGAAACCAACACCATCCCGCTGCTGGTCGAAATCTTCTACAACGAATACAACTTTGTCGGCGCGTTCGCCCTGTCCAGCATTCTGGCCCTGCTGGCCATCGCCACGCTGGCGATACAGGACATCCTTACCAAAATCCAACAGAAAAAACACCGCGCCGCCGAAAGGGAAGCAGCATGAGCATCACCATCGAAAATCTGAACAAGCACTTCGGCGCGTTCCACGCCCTGAAAAACATCAACCTGACCGCGCCGACCGGCAAGCTCACTTCGCTGCTCGGCCCTTCGGGCTGCGGCAAAACCACGCTGCTGCGGATTATCGCCGGATTGGAAAACGCCGACGGCGGCAAAATCCTGTTTGACGGGCAGGACGTTACCGCCAAACACGTCCGCGAACGCAAAGTCGGCTTCGTTTTCCAGCATTACGCCCTATTCCGCCACATGAATATTTTCGACAACGTGGCTTTCGGGCTGACCGTACTGCCGCGCAGTCAAAGGCCGTCTGAAAAACAAATCCGCAGCAAGGTTGAAGAACTGCTGAAACTGGTACAGCTTCCCCACCTCGCCAAATCCTACCCGCACCAGCTTTCAGGCGGCCAACGCCAGCGCATCGCCCTTGCCCGCGCCCTTGCGGTCGAACCCAAACTGCTGCTGTTGGACGAACCCTTCGGCGCACTCGATGCCAAAGTACGCAAAGAACTGCGTACCTGGCTGCGCGACATCCACCACGAATTGGGCATCACCAGCATTTTGGTCACGCACGACCAGGAAGAAGCCTTAGAAGTCTCCGACCAAATCGTCGTCATGAACCACGGCAAAATCGAACAGGTCGGCAACGCCGGCACACTCTACCGCCAGCCGAACAACGCCTTCGTAACCGAATTCTTAGGCAACACCGACGCCTTTGAAGGCCGCATCGAAAAAGGCGAATGGCGTTATGGCGAATTTGCTTGGCCTTTGAACAGGCAATACCGCTGGCAGGAACAGCACGCGGTCGGCTACATCCGCCCGCACGAATGGGAAACCAACGCCCAAAACCCCATGCTGGCGGGCACAATCGCCAACATCCACGTTTCCGGCGCGCTCACCCACCTGACACTCGCCCTGCCCGAAGGCCGCCAATTTCACGTCGATTTCGCCACATCTGAAACCGGCCGCCTGAACCTGCACATCGGCCAGGAACTCAAACTGTCCCCGCGTCAGGTATACGTTTTCGGGCAAAGCGAACTGATTGATTACGCAATCTAGGAATTGGATGCAAAGAGGCCGTCTGAAACACAAGGCAGATAAGGTTCCAGCCCCCTTTCTTTTTCAGACGGCCTGATTGATAATCTGCCAAGCAGCCGCTTTATCCCGAAACGACAGATAGATGGAAACAACCAATTTAAACGAATGCTACCTTTACTTCGCACTGACAGGAAACGGCTTCGATCCCGATAAAATCAGCACCACTCTCAACCTAAAGGCCACTAAAATCGTGCGTGAGGGCAGCCACATTCCGGGAAAAATACCGGTATGCTCAAGCTGGAAATACGGCACACCCCTCTTAAGGAATGGCGATGTTTTCCGTTTGGGAGAAATTGCAGAAGAACTCATCATTCCTTTATTGCCATTACAGGAAAAAATAACAGAACTGATTAAAATCCATAACCTGTCGGCGATTTTCATGGTTGTCCTAACCATCAGCACCGATGAACAAGATTCCACCCCTGCCCTATATTTCTCACCCACCGTTATCGAATTTTGCCATTCGGTCGGCGCAAGCATCGAATTGGATTTATACCGCAGTTAGCCCGAAAACAAACATTGCATACCGACGAGCCGCACTTCATCGCGAATAGCTGATTTTTCAAAGCAATATACGGTTTCTTTCCTACACCGCATCAAAAGCATGTATCCATTTGCATAGAATAAACCCATACAAATCAATATCTCGAAAAGTTTAAATTTCCCAATATAGTGGATTAAATTTAAATCAGGACAAGGCGACGAAGCCGCAGACAGTACAGATAGTACGGCAAGGCGAGGCAACGCCGTACTGGTTTAAATTTAATCCACTATACAAAAAAACCTGCCGTTTGAACGGCAGGTTTTTGCAGAAAAATCCTTAACCTTTACGGGCAGGCAGTTTTTCTTTAATACGGGCAGCTTTACCAGTCAGGCCGCGCAGATAGTACAGTTTGGCACGGCGTACATCACCACGGCGTTTCACTTCGATTTTTTCTACAGTCGGAGAATACAGTTGGAAAGTACGTTCCACACCTTCGCCGCTGGAAATTTTGCGCACGATAAAGTTGCTGTTCAAACCACGGTTGCGGCGGGAAATGACTACACCTTCATAAGCCTGCAAACGGCTGCGGTTGCCCTCGACTACGCGGACATGCACGACAACGGTGTCGCCGGGCGCGAATTCAGGGATGGTTTTACCCAGGCGGGCAATTTCTTCTTGTTCCAATTGTTGAATCAGATTCATTGTTTATTTCCTAAGTCTAATGGGATTGCCTGTTGCTCTTGCTCTATCTCCTGCAAGAGGCGGGCTTCCTGTGGGATTAAACTGCGCCTGGCCAGCAAATCGGGCCGGCGCGCCAAAGTGCGTTGCAACGACTGTTTCAGCCGCCACCGCGCAATCAAACCATGATTTCCAGAACGTAACACCTCCGGAACAACCATGCCTTGAAATTCCAATGGTTTGGTGTAGTGGGGACAATCCAGCAGGCCGTCTGAAAAAGAATCCTGCTCGGCAGACTGCATATCGCCCAACACACCCGGAACCAATCTTAATACTGCATCCATCAGCATCATGGCAGGCAATTCGCCGCCGGATACGACAAAATCGCCGATACTGATTTCTTCATCTACGCTGCTTTGCAGCAAACGTTCGTCTATACCTTCATAACGGCCGCACAACAAAATCAAATCATCCAGACGAGCCAGTTCGGATACTTTGCCATGTGTCAGCGGGCTACCTTGCGGACTGAGATAAATCACCCGGCCGCGGCCGGATATGGTTTCAGCCTGTGCAGCATCAATCGCTGCCTTTAAGGGCGGCGCCATCATAATCATTCCGGGCCCGCCGCCGAAAGGCCGGTCGTCTATGTAGCCGAGTTTGTTATCTGCAAAACGGCGAGGATTGATGGCGGAAAATTGCCACACCCCCTGCTTGGCCGCCCTGCCGGTTACACCATAACCGGTAATGCTGTCGAACATTTCAGGGAACAGGGTAATCGCTTGGATTTTCATCAATAATCCAAGCCCCAATCGGCAATAATCGTTTTACTTTCCCGATTGACATCGTCAATAAACTGCCCGACGAAGGGAATCAGTTTCTGACCGTATTCACCCCGCACCACCAAAATATCGTGGGCACCGGTTTCCATCATATTATCGACAACGCCGAGGACGTTGCCTTCACGGTTGGTTACGGTCATGCCGACCAAATCGGCCCAGTAATATTCGTCTTCATCGGCGGGGGCAAAATCTTCCCGGCTGATTTCCACCGTGTAGCCGCGCAACAGATGCGCCGCATCACGATCGTCTATTCCTGAGAATTTGACTTGAAGGCCGTCGCCGTTCAGTTTGCCGCTTTCGACGGCAACGGTACGGACATCTTTGTCTTTACGCAAACGCCACTCCGGGTAGTCCAGCAGGCTGTCGCTGTATTCGGTATCTGCGGCTACTTTTACCCAGCCTTTTACGCCGAATGCGCCTTTGATGTAGCCCATGGCTACCCATTGAGTTTCGGGTTTCATAGGGAATTAAGCGGCTGCCTGTTGCTCTTTAACCAGTTTGGCAACGGATTCGCTCAACTGCGCGCCCTGCGCGATCCAGTGGTTCAGACGCTCGGTATCCAAGCGCACGCGTTCCTGTTTTTCGTTTGCAACAGGATTGTAAAAACCTACGCGCTCGATGAAACGGCCGTCGCGGCGGTTGCGGCGGTCAGTTGCCACAATGTTGTAAAAAGGACGTTTTTTTGAGCCGCCACGGGCCAAACGGATAACTACCATGTTCGATTTCCTTGATTAAAATTCGGATATACAGAAAACGGGCGATTTTAGGCCATTTTCCGCTACGGATGCAAGTATTTATTTCGGCAGCCTGCGACGGTTTTCTTTTTGCCATGTCAGCACGGAGGTAAAAAGTTGCTTGTCTTCCGCGGAAGGCTCGGACTGAAAGCCCAATTTGGCCGCCAAACCGAGCATGGCCGTGTTTTCTGCAAGGATTTCGGCACACATTGACCGGTAGCCCTGCTTTTTTGCGCAGGCAATTAATTCTTCCATCAGGTGTACCGCCAAACCCTGCCCTTTCATGCTTTCCGACACGGTAATCGAAAATTCGCACGCATCGGGGAAACGGAGGCAGCCGTACTGCGCCCAGCCGACGATTTCCCCGCTGCCCGAACAGGCGGCCAAAGCGGTTTCCCGCGCGTAATCCGTCCGGCTGAACTGCGCCAATTGGGCGGCGGACAATTCCTTAACCGCATTCATAAACCGGCTTTTCCGATCCGCATCGCTCAGGCTGCGGACAAATTGCTGCAATGCATCGGCATCTTCCGGCAGCAAGTGGCGGATCAGGAGGATTTCGCCGTTACGCGCACTGAAAAAACGGCCGTCTGAAAACGGTGCTTCAGGCAACAGCGGCAGGGGTTGGGCGACACTGCCTTCATCCTCATTCCAAACGAAATCCCTGGTTTGCATTACCGCATTTTCGGAATCTACGCCGATACGCACCGCCCGCAAAGGCAACAACCGATACGCGGTGTAGTTAAAGGAATACAGCACCTGTTCCAACGCCGCCGCCAATTTGCGCTGCCCGAACAGGCGGCACAAACGGCGTGCGTCGGCGGTATCGAAAGGCGGCAACAGCGCCGTCTGCCTGCTTCCGCATTCGGCATGCAATACCGCGCCGTAATGCGGTTCGACGGTGTAAGTCAGCAGGCCGTCTGAAAAAAGGTTTTGCCCTTCTTGCGGCGGCAGGTGCAGTACGGCAAGGAAGTCGCGGCCGTTGCCCACATACTGCCGCGCCTGCGGCAGATTCGGCGGAACAGGCGGAGAATGGGGCGGTTTGGCTGCGGTTTGCTGCCGCCGCCTCAACTGTTGCCAACTGTTTTGCGCCGCAACGGCAGCCAAGGCCTGTTGCGGACTTTTGAAACCGAAGAGGCCGTCTGAAAACGGGGAAACCAGATACAGCGGTGTTTCGCCCTGCTGCAACTGCATCAGCTGGGAAACGGTATCGCGCCCGCCGTCGGTCTGTACCAACAGGGCGCGGCAATTTTCCTGCTGCAACGCGGCGGCGGCAGTGTCGCGCCACACCAGGGCGTTGGAGTGTCGGCCGACGGCGGGAAGACGGTGCACCTTCAGGCCGCTTTCCTCAGCCGCGTCGCACAGCCAGCCTGCCTCGCTGTCCGACAGCACATGCAGGCTGCCGGAACGGAGTTTGCGCGGCATTTGCGCCGCCCAAACGGCCGCACGGAGTTCGTCGGGGGCAAATGCAGACAAGGCACCGCTGCGTTCGGCCAAGTGGCGCGCAATCTGTTTCTCGTGTCCGCACATGCTCCGCCCCGTGTACAAAATGACGTTTTTCCGTTGAGCCGCCTGCCGCAGGGTGCTGAAAAAGGCGGCATCGGGTTGGGCCGGGTATTGGACAATCAAAATATGGCTGCCCGCATCTTCGCGAAACCAGTCCAGCCACGGCAACGGCGTTGTAAGCTGCCCGATCAGGTTTACCGTAAAACTGTATCCGGCCGGCGAATCGCGAAGATATTGCATCACATCGCTGCAAAAGCCCGCCGCGAAACCAACAACGGCAATTTTCCCCGCCTCGGGAGCGTGTGAATATGCGTTGACATAAAGATTTTGCGCAGGCAGGTTGAAGCCGTCGGCACTGCACAGGGTAATCTGCGTCCTGCCCGAAGCGGCAGCCTTCTGCAGGCGTGCCAGTGATTCCCCGTCGTAATCGCCGTCGTCCGCAATGCACAATAAATGCGGGATGCGCAGGCGGATGCAGGCGACGGCAATGCTGGGGTGGGCGGAGGCATGGCAGACTGCAACCGCCGCATCCGGCTTGTCGTCAATCTGGCTGATTTGGGCATAGGCCTGCAAACCGGCCACCGTCGGATGGCGCAAATTCACCGGCGTCAGCCGCCCTTGAAAGGGGTGGTTCAGCATGGAGGCAAACACGCGGCCGCCTAAAGTTTCGGAACGCTGGCTGGCTCCGATAACGGCGATATGCCGTGCGGCAAACAGGGAATGCAGCGGATGCGGGGGCAGCATGACGGACTCCTTTGCGTGTCGGGTTTGAGGTTTTCAGACGGCCTCATCGGGATTCGGGCCGTCTGAAAGCGCGGGTTTGGCAAAACTGCAACTGTCAGGAAAAGGACGGATGCCGTTGAAATGTATATTCTGCGAAACAGGCTAAACAATCGCTAATCATGTTTTACCCCGCCGGGCAGCCGCCTGAATTTCCTTGTCGCGCCTCCAGAGGCGGTAAACCGGCGGTATCAGGGTCAGCAGCAGGGCGATCACGGCACAGATCAATCCGGCAGCCATACGTGCAAAAACCGAATCGGCGGTATAGGCCAAAGGTTTGGGACGGGCATTTTCAAGGCGGTAGCGGCTGATTTGCGTGCCGACAGGGTCCGTACGAACCAATTCGTACTCGTCCGCACCGACCTTATCCAGACGGCAGATAACTTTCAATCGCTCGCAATAATCGCTCTCCAAAGTTTCCGTCCATACCCTGTCCCGGCCGGTGTCGAATTCTTCCCACCGTTTGACTGCCCAGCCTCTATCGTTATCGCTGCGGACGATGATGTGGAAGGAAAAGTTTACATTGTCCGCCGCACCGCCGTACTGCTCCTTCAAAGGCGGCAGCAGGTAAAACGCCGCCAGCCCGACCAGTGCGGACGCGGCCAACCGCCAGACAAGAAACCATATAACCCGCAGTATCAATCGGAATAGATGAGACATTTTACTCCCTCCTTTTTTCAGACGGCCTCATCGCAACTGAGGCCGTCTGAAAAAGTTTATGCCGGCAAATAAGGCTGCAATACGCGGCGCAAGATTTCCATATCGCCGACGGCAGTAATATTGGCGCGGCCGAGTTTATCCAAACCGACAAACCGCATCACGCCGTCGCTGACCTTTTTGTCGTGGCGCATGTGTTCAATCCAACGTTCAAAAGGAAAGCGCGGCGGTTCGGCAGGCAGGCCGGCCTGTTGCAGCAAGGCGGCGATTCGGGCGGTGTCGGCCGCTTTCAGACGGCCTTCCTGTTCCGCCAAACGGCAGGCCAGCACCATGCCCGCCGCCACCGCTTCGCCGTGCAGCCACACGCCGTAACCCATTTCCGCTTCGATGGCATGGCCGAACGTATGCCCCAGGTTCAGCCAGGCACGGATGCCGCGTTCGGTTTCGTCGGCAGCGACGATTTCGGCCTTCATCTTGCAGCAGTGATACACCGCCTGTGCCAGCAAATCGGGCTGTTGCGCCATCAGCCCGACCATCTTTCCTTCCAGCCAGTCCAAAAATTCGGCATCGCCCAACACACCGTATTTGACCACTTCGGCCATACCGGCGGCAAACTCGCGCGGCGGCAGCGTGGACAAAACATCCAAATCGGCAAACACCGCCTGCGGCTGGTAAAACGCGCCGATCATATTCTTGCCCAACGGATGATTGACGGCGGTTTTGCCGCCCACAGACGAATCGACCTGGCTCAACAATGTGGTCGGTATCTGGATAAAGGGCGCGCCGCGCTGGTAGGTGGCAGCGGCAAACCCCGCCGTATCGCCGATTACGCCGCCGCCGAGCGCAATCAGCGTCGTGCCGCGTTCGGCCCGGTTTTCCAGCAATTTATCGTAAATATGATTGAGCGACTGCCAGTTTTTAAACTGCTCGCCGTCGGGCAGGATGACGGCGAAATGTTCCGTCCCCAACTCGTCCAAGGCCGTCTGAACGGCGGCCAGATACAGCGGCGCGACGGTTTCATTGGTAATGACGGCGGCTTTTTTGCCGATATACGGGCGGATGTGCCCAGCCAATCCGGCCAGCAGGTTTTGGCCGATGAAGATGGGATAGCTGTGCGACGGCGCGGCAACGGTAAGCGTGTGCATGATTCAGTCCTGTAGCATGTGCAAAATGGCGGCGGCGGTTTTCTGACAATTGCCGCCGCCGGCTTCGACGACCAGATGTGCGGTTTGGCGGTAAAGCGGATCGCGGGCGGCGTAGAGTGCTTCCAGTTTCGCCAGCGGATCGGCCACTTGCAGCAGCGGCCGGTTTTTATCGTAGCGCGTGCGCTCCAGCAGCACTTCCGGCTTGGCATGAAGGTAAACCACTGTGCCGCGCCCGCGCAGGCAGCGGCAGTTTTCCTCCCGCGTTACCGCGCCGCCGCCGGTAGCCAACACGATGCCCGACAAGGCGGTCATTTCGTCGATAACGGCGGTTTCGCGCAGTCTGAACCCCTCTTCGCCTTCCATTTCGAAAATGGTGGGTATCGATACGCCGGTGCGTTCGCAAATGATTTGATCGCTGTCGTAAAACGGCCGCTCCAGCTGCTTGGCCAACTGCCGTCCCAGGGTGGTTTTGCCCGCCCCCATCAGGCCGACGAAAAAGATATTATGGGTTTTGGTATGCATCGGTTTGCCTTTTCGGTCGAAATCCCGCCCTTCGGGGCGGAGGCATCGTGATTGTTTCGGGAAACGCTGCTTCCCGGCCTGCTGCGGCACGGCAACTCATTTTAACTGAAAAATACAAAAACACGGCATTTCTGCCATACGGACGGCAACCGCATAGGAAAAAAGGTTTTCAGACGGCCGCCTGAAAACCTTTTTATGCCGCTTATCTGCCCGCCGTTTGACAAGGCCGGCGGAATATTTGCGTTGAAGTGCCTTCGGCGCGGTTGGTGTAAACCAGCCGGAAATCGCCGTTGGCCAGAAAACGGCTCTCCTGATAATGGAGCGTGGAAAGCGGCGTGGCGGTACGCATCATGTCTTTCGGCCGGACACTCAGGCGGACGGCGTTTTCAGGGTCGAACAGTTTGGCAAAAGCCAGCCGGCCTTTGTCATCCGTACCCAAATAGCAGCCGTCGGCTTCATTCAAGGCAACCAAATTGGAGGCGGTATAACGGCGGCGGCCGTCGGTAAATTCGTCTATCGAAGAATAACTGCCGCCCGAAATACGCACCGACGCGGTATTGCCGTGCCATTCGATTTCAGGCTCGCGGGGCGTGTCCGTCCATTCTTTCAGACGGCCTGCACGGTAGCGCGTATAAAGCACATAACTGCCATCGGATTGTTTTTGCAGGATTTCCAAATTACCGTCGGGGGATTGGGCGATTTTGACCGGTTCGGACGCTGCTGCGGCCGTGGCGGCAAACAGAAGGATAAAGAGCAGTTTGTGCATCATATTCGGGCTTCCTATATTGAGTGTTCATATCGCGGATAAACGATGTTCATGGACGGTCGATAAAGCCGCCGAACACCGGCCAGTCATAAAATCATAAAAAGCAGCCCGAACACGGAACATTCAGGCTGCTTTTTGTATAAGGTTTTATGCGTATTTACTTTTCCCCGCGCCGCCTGCTGCGGACTTCGGCAATTTTTTGGCGGAAAAAGCGGCTGCGCGTGCGTTTGCGCCACCAGAACCAGCCCAATATTACCGCACCGATGCCGATCAGGGCGAACAGTCCGTGCTGGAGCTGATGCACGGTTTTCATCAGCCATTCGCGGTTTGACGCGCCGTAATCGCCCAAATAAACCCACACTGGCACGGAAATCAGCGCGGCCAGCCCGTCCATCACGATGAAGCGCAAAACCGACACTTTGCGGCTGATGCCGGCAGTCATGAAAATCGGCGTGCGCAAGCCGGGCAGGAAGCGGGCAACAAACAGCACCCAGTTGCCGTATTTTTCAAATTTCTGCTCCACCTGTGTGTAACGTTTCGGCGTCATCACGCGGGCAATGGGGCGGAATTTAAGGATATTGTCGCCCCAGATGCGGCCTGCGGCAAATACCAAACCGTCGCCGGCCAGCACCCCGAGCATGCCGACGACCACCATGATGTGCACGTCGGTATAACCCAAGCCTGAAATAATGCCTCCGGTAACCAAGGTAATGTCTTCGGGAATCGGGACGCCGAAACCGCAGGCAATCAATACCGCGAATACGGCTGCATACCCGTATTGGAGGAAAAAACTTTCTAACAGCGCGGCCATAAGCCCTGCTCTCTTCCGTGGTTTTGGTCAAATAAAAACACGCGGCTTGGATACCGCTCCGTCCAGGCCGTCTGAAAACATGTTTCAGCCGTCTGAAAGCAGGCGGATTATACCTCATCCCGCAGCCTTTCAGACGGCCTGAGACTATTTCTTAGCCGGATTTTGAATGGCGGCGGCAATCCGTTCCGCCCCTTGGCGTGCCCAATCCAGCTGGCGCGCTTCCACCATCACGCGGACGACGGGTTCGGTGCCCGAAGCGCGCAGTACCACGCGCCCCTTGCCTTCCAATTCTTTTTCCACTTCGGCCAACACGGCAGCCGATGCCGCCTGCCAGTCTTGGCCTTTTTGGATACCGACGTTGATCATGGTTTGCGGAAAGGCTTTCCAATCCACCGCCGTTTCCAAATCCTGACCCAGCACTTGCAGCGCGGCAAACACTTGAAGGGCGGAAATGATGCCGTCGCCGGTATTGTGTTTATCCATGCAGAGGATGTGGCCGGAAGCCTCGCCGCCAATCTGCCAACCACGCTCGTTTAATTGCTCCAACACATAGCGGTCGCCGACTTTGGCACGGGCGAACGGGATGTTTTTCTCCGCCAAAGCCAGTTCCATCGCCATATTGGTCATCACGGTGCCGACTACGCCGCCGAAGGTCTGCCCTTCTTTCGCCCGTGCTTTGGCAATCACGTAAATCAGCTTGTCGCCGTCGTAAACTTTGCCGTTTTTGTCCACCATCATCAGGCGGTCGCCGTCGCCGTCCAGTGCCACGCCGTAATCGGCTTCGCTTTGCAGCACTGCCGCCTGCAAAGTTTTCGGATGGGTTGCACCGCATTTGTCGTTGATGTTGTAGCCGTTGGGTTCGTCTCCGATGCTCACGACTTCCGCCCCCAATTCGTGAAACACTTTGGGCGCGACGCCGTAGCCTGCGCCGTTGGCAGTATCCACCACTAATTTCAGGCCGCGTAGGTCGAACTGACCGGGGAAGGTGGATTTGCAAAACTCGATGTAGCGGTCGTCCGCACCGCTGATTCTGCGCGCCCGACCCAGTTCGGACGAAGGTTTCGTCCGCATTTCTTTTTCCAACTCGGCTTCGATTTCCAATTCTATTTTGTCGCTCAATTTCACGCCGCCGGCAGCGAAGAATTTGATACCGTTGTCGGCATACGCATTATGAGAGGCGGAAATCATCACGCCCGCCGCCAAACGCAGCGCACGGGTCAAATAGGCTACACCGGGCGTGGGCAGCGGGCCGGTTTGGATGACGTTCACACCCGCCGCGGTAAATCCCGCCACCAGCGCGGCTTCCAGCATATAGCCGGAGATTCGTGTGTCTTTGCCGATAAGCACCGTAGGACGGCCTTTGCCGTCGTGATGCACCAGCACCCGCCCGGCGGCATAGCCCAGTTTCAATACAAATTCGGGCGTAATCGAAGACTGCCCTACTTCGCCGCGCACGCCGTCGGTGCCGAAATATTTTTTTGCCATTATCGTTCTCCAAGCCTTGAAGGCTTATTTTCCAATCTTCCGTTTTCAGACGGCCCCCATCGTTTGAGGCCGCCTGAAAACCCAATAATCCGTTTACTCAATCTCTCCGCCCAAAGCCTGCCAGACTTTCAGTGCGTCGACAGTCGCCCTGACATCATGCACCCGCAGGATTTTCGCACCGCGCGCCGCAGCCGCCAAAGCAGCGACCACGCTTCCGACCACCCTTTCAGACGGCCTCTCTACGCCGCTCAATTCCCCTATCATCCGTTTGCGCGACACGCCCGCCAGCAGCGGCAGGCCGCACCTGTCTGCCAATCCGCGCAGATGGCGCATCAACAGGGTGTTGTGTTCCAGCGTTTTACCGAAGCCGAAACCCGGATCCAAAACCAAACGCTGCCGCGCAATCCCGGCCGCCATACACACTTCGACGCGGCCGTTCAGATAAGCCGCCACTTCCGCCACCACATCGTGATAGCTCGGATTATCCTGCATCGATTGCGGCAAACCCTGCATATGCATCAGGCAGATACCGACGGAGGGATGCTGCGCCAGCAATTCGGGCGCGCCTTCGTCTTCCAATGCCTGCACATCGTTGATGATGTCGGCCCAGCCATTTTCCAACAGGCGGCGCATAATGACCGTCCGCCGTGTATCGATGCTGAGCGGGACATTCCAAGTAACCAATTCGGGCAATACTGCGGCCAAACGCCGCCATTCCTCTTCCGGCGGCACAAAATCCGCCCCCGGGCGCGTGGACTCTCCGCCCAAATCCAAAATATCGGCACCCTGCCGCAACAACGTTTCGGCATGGCGCAGGGCATCCTGCCGGTTCGCGGAATAAGTCCCGCCGTCTGAAAACGAATCCGGCGTCAGATTGACTATGCCCATTATTTTGGGCTGCCGCAAATCCAATGCAAACCGCCCCGCCTGCCATACCGTATTGTTCGTCATTGCACACGCCGTCTGAAAAAACGGACATTATATAGCGAAGGCCGTCTGAAAGCACGAAACAGGCGGGCTTGATGTATTCGGTTTGAACATTCTGAAGCGGCCTGCGAAAAACTGCGCTGATTCTTGAGAAAATCCGTTTTATTTTTTGTTGCACTATCTGCAATCTTTTTTCACTTTTTTATAAAAGCGCTGCTGAGGCTGGCGCGGAGCACGGTGAGGACAACACCGCCGCGCAGCCGTTTTATCGTTTGTTGATTCCGCCCTGCCATACGTCGGCAGGGCTTTTGTTTTTGTATGTGCATCGGTTGACGGCGGCGGCGTATGCGCCCCGGCAATGGTTGCGCTGCCACCAAAACAGTTTGTTGATGAACCAAACGACGCGCCGCCAACCTCTCCGGCCATCCAACACGCCGAGGCGGTAGGCGCGGACGGACAGGGTTTCAGACGGCCGGCCGCCTAAGACGGCGTTAATCAGTTGGTCGGTGGCAATGCCGACGGATTTGGCGTAAGCGGCTACTGCCTTTAGACGGCCTGTTGATTTATCCATATCGCCCCCCCTAGATTTTGATGCAGGCCAACAGTGCGATATTGCGCGGGCGGTTTTCGGCGGCGGTGGGGACGACGCGCGATGCGTCGAAGTCAAATGCTGACGGGTTGTTTCTGCCGTCTTGGGTATCGCTGGTCCATGCCTTCCACCGCCGCTGGCTTATAGCCAGTGCGCCCGTGGCAGTGGCCTCGTCAAAGAGTTGATGCCCATTGTTGCTGCCCGTGTCTATAGAACCGGTGATGTTGCGGATGGCGTCTCCTTGCGCCGAGCTGGTCAGGGGCGTGCCGCGCATCCCCGATGTACGCACCAAAGGTCAAGACGGCAAAAAACGCCACGGCGACGCGGCGATTGCCTTTGTCCTTGCCCATTACGCCAGCCGCGAGCTGAATACCGGCCCGATACGCGTAGCCAGCCGCCGAATCCGCCGAAAAAGCGCATTAACCAAAGGTTATTAAGGTATTTAAAGAGTATATATCATGCCCAAACCCCACCTCAAACTCAAAACCAGTCAAGGCATCATGACCTTCAAGCCGCAGGATTTATCTGCACATCTCGCCGTTTCCCGCCCGTTTTTCAGCGGTTTTGACGGCTGGCTGCCTAATCCCGACCCTGTTTTGCGCAAAATGGGCAGGCAAATCTCCGTTTACCGCGAGCTGATGCGCGACCCATTAGTCGGCTCGCTGGTGCGCCGCCGAAAAGCAGCTGTCGCCCGTCTCGAATGGCGGCTTGAGGGCGACGACACCCCTAAAAATGTACGGGATTTTATCGATAGCTGGCTGGCCGAAACCGATGTTTACCGCCTGATTAAAGATGTTTTAAACGCCGTTTTTTACGGCTATCAACCCATCGAGCTGATTTGGCGTACAGATTCTGCATGGCTGCCTGACAAAATCATCGCCAAGCCGCAAGAATGGTTCGCCTTCAACGACGAAGGCGAGCTGCATTACATCCAAAACGGACTGACCGATACCGTTCCCCCGCCTTATAAATTCCTCTGCCCGACACATGAGGCAGATTATCTCAACCCCTACGGTTTGGGTGATTTGGGCTTGGTTTTTTGGCTGGTCACCTTCAAACGCGGCGGCCTTAAATTTTGGATGCAGTTCACCGAAAAATACGGCGCGCCTTGGCTGATTGGTAAAGAACCGCGTTCCAATACCCCGCAGGATACCGACAAGCTGCTAGACGCGCTCGAAGCCCTGATCGGCAACAGCGTCGGCACCATTCCCAATGATTCCAGCGTCGAAATCCACGAGGCAAGCGGCAAGGCATCATCTATTGATGCCTACGACAAGCTCATACGTTATTGCCGTTCCGAAATCAGCATTGCTCTGCTCGGACAAGACCAAACTACCGAAAAAGACAGTACCCACGCCAGCGCGACCGCAGGCTTGGAGGTAACGGACGACATCCGCGACGGCGATACCCGTATTGTTGAGGCGGCATTAAATCAGTTGATAAAGTGGGTGGTGGAGATTAATTTCGGAGACGCATCTGCGCCGAAATTCGTGCTGTTTGAAAACGAGGAGAGCGGCACAAAAGAGCGGGCCGAAAGAGATAAGATGATGGTGGATGCCGGTGCCAAGTTCACCAACCAATACTGGCAGCGCACATACGGCCTTGAGGACGGCGACTTGGCGGACGCAGTCCAACCAACCCAAGGGGGCAGGGCTGCCGATTTCGCCGAGTTCAATTTGACGGATGCAGGTTTGGTCATCGACGGACTCGCACCCGATACGGGCATCTTGAATAAACAAGGCGAACGGCTGACTGCCGTCCTAGTGGCCGAATTAAGTCGGGGAGAAACCGCCGAAAACCTGCTCGACCGTCTGTCCGCCGCCTATCCGAATATGGACGATACCGCCTTGCAAAACGAGTTGGCACGACTTATTTTTCTTTCCGAATTGGTCGGCAAAGTTGAAGTAGCGCGGGAGATTAAATCGTGAACCCCGAAGATATTAAAGCCGTCTTCGATATGACGCCGGAAGCCGCCGTCGCCTATCTCAAGCAAAAAGGCATTGCCGTATCTTGGGACTGGCAGGATATATTGGACGACGCGC